>OIZO01001162.1_pt1 | contig 14467 bp, 10 predicted proteins | sample 1588551 | NCBI WGS metagenome assembly OIZO01 (sample SAMN03283271) | human gut metagenome | biome: human-associated habitat; material: feces | host: Homo sapiens | place: Peru | collected 2012 | reverse complement strand
TCGCCCCATCGCCAAAGGCGATTTAAAATGGCGAGATGCGTTGCTGGTCGCACATTGTGTGAACAGTAACGATGTTTCACGTGAAACATTTGATTAGTTCTAGATTAATGAAAAGAAAGGTGATATAATAATGAATGTCCGAGAGAAAGGAGTAAAAATAATGGGTAGAGTGATAGCAATTGCGAATCAGAAAGGTGGAGTTGGTAAGACTACAACAGCAATCAACTTATCGGCCTCTTTAGCTAGTTCGGGGAAAAAAGTGCTTGCTATAGATATGGATCCTCAGGGAAATATGTCCAGTGGATTGGGCGTTGATAAGAATGAGGTTGAAAAGACAATTTATGAACTTATTATTGGTAAGTGTAAAATTGAGGAGTGTATTTGCAAGGAACCAATAGAAAATCTGAGTGTAGATGTGCTTCCGTCAAGTATTGATTTATCAGCCGCTGAGATTGAACTGATTGGCGTTGACAATAAGGAATATATTTTACGAGATGAAGTTGAAAAGATAAAAGATAATTATGACTTTATAATTATTGACTGCCCTCCGGCATTGAGCATGCTTACAATTAATGCAATGACTACTTCTGACTCGGTGATTGTTCCAATTCAGTGTGAGTATTATGCACTGGAAGGATTAAGTCAATTGATGCATACGATTGAACTTGTTCAGGATAGATTGAATCCGAAACTTGAAATGGAAGGTGTCGTATTTACAATGTACGATGCAAGAACAAATTTATCATTACAGGTAGTGGAAAATGTAAAGGATAACCTGAACCAAAATATTTATAAGACAATTATTCCGAGAAATGTCCGACTGGCTGAAGCACCAAGTTATGGACTTCCAATCAATCTGTATGATCCAAAATCCAAAGGAACAGAGAGTTACATGCTTTTAGCAGAAGAAGTGATTAATAAAGGAGAATAAGTATGCCTGTGAAGAAGAGCGGACTTGGAAAAGGATTGGATAGTCTAATCCCAAACAAAAACGTTAAAAGCGCAAAACCTTCTGTAAAAGCGGACGAGAAAAAGGCAGCTCCGAAAGAAGAAATTTTAGAGGCAGGACCGATCATGGTGAAGATAAATAAAGTTGAACCAAATCGGGAGCAGCCGCGGAAAGATTTTGATGAAGATGCATTGATGGAACTTGCAGATTCAATTAAACAGTTTGGTGTATTGCAGCCGATTCTTGTTCAGAAGAAGAAGGACTATTATGAAATTATTGCCGGTGAGAGAAGATGGCGCGCGGCAAAGCTGGCAGAATTGAAAGAAGTGCCAATTATCGTAAAAGAATTTACAGAGCAGGAAATCGTTGAGATTTCGTTGATCGAAAATATTCAGAGAGAAAACCTGAATCCGATTGAAGAAGCAATGGCTTATAAGAGACTGTTGAAAGAATTCAACTTGAAACAGGACGAAGTTGCTGAACGAGTATCAAAGAGCAGAACTGCGGTTACGAACTCAATGAGATTATTAAAACTGAATAACAGAGTTCAGCAGATGATCATTGATGACATGATCAGTACAGGTCATGCAAGAGCTCTTCTGGCAATCGAAGATGAAGAGCAGCAGTACATGCTTGCCAACAAAATCTTTGATGAGAAGCTCAGTGTTCGCGAGACAGAGAAACTGGTGAAGGCTCTGAAGAATCCGAAAAAGGAAGAAAAAAAGCCAGAAGTAGAAAATCAGTTCGTATACACAAATCTTGAAGAACAGATGAAGAGTCTGATCGGTACTAAGGTAAGTGTTCATGCGAAAGCAAATGGAAAAGGAAAGATTGAGATTGAGTATTACTCACCGGATGATCTGGAAAGAATCTATGAGTTGCTCATGACAATCCAGCATAATTAAAAAGGAGATGGTAGAAGTGACTGGAGTATTTGGTAATCTGGGAATTGATCCATTCTACGCATTTCTTATTTTACTTATTTTGCAGGTAGCCTTGCTTGTCGTACTTGTGTTAGTGTATGATAAGTATAAACACCTGGAAAAAGTATTTAATACCTTTATGAAAGGAAAGAATGGGAAATCACTGGAGGAATCCATTTTTGAACGGTTTGACAAGATTGACGAAGTCGTAGACCAGGTAGAAGAAAACCGTGAGGAGATTGCAGAACTTTACAATAGAATGAAAACGCATTACCAGAAAGTCGGAATCGTAAAATATGATGCATTCCATGAAATGGGAGGCGAATTAAGCTTTGCAATTACAATGTTAGATGAAAACAATACTGGATGGATCTTAAATATAATGCATAGCCGTCAGGGCTGTTATGCATATGTGAAAGATATTGTAAAAGGTGAGAGTACAATTCAGCTGGCAGAGGAAGAAAGAGAAAGTCTTGAAAAAGCTATTTTTCAAGAGAAATAAATAGTAAAAAAGAAATTAGACAGGAAAGGGTAAATAACATGTTAGACATCAAATTTGTAAGAAATAATCCGGATGTAGTAAAACAGAACATCAAAAATAAATTTCAGGATGAGAAGCTTCCACTTGTAGATGAAGTAATTGAACTGGATAAGAGAAACAGAGAAATCAAACAGGAAGTAGAAGCACTCCGTGCAGAGAAGAACAAAGCTTCTAAGGAAATCGGAGCAATGATGGCTCAGAAGAAGATTGAAGAAGCAGAAGCACTGAAGAAGAAAGTTGCAGAGAGCAATGGACGTATCAATGAACTTTCAGAGGAAGAGAAAGAAGTAGAAGAGAAACTGAAAAAGAATATGATGATCATCCCGAACATCATTGATCCTTCTGTACCGATCGGTAAAGATGACAGCGAGAACGTAGAGGTAGAAAGATTTGGCGAGCCGGTTGTTCCGGATTTCGAAGTTCCATATCACACAGACATTATGGAATCTTTCAATGGAATCGATCTCGATGCTGCAAGAAGAGTAGCAGGTAACGGATTTTATTATCTGATGGGAGATATCGCAAGACTTCACTCAGCAGTTATCTCTTATGCAAGAGACTTCATGATCAACAGAGGATTCACATACTGTGTACCACCTTTCATGATCAGAAGTAACGTTGTAACAGGTGTTATGAGCTTTGCCGAGATGGATGCCATGATGTACAAGATTGAAGGAGAAGACCTTTATCTGATCGGAACAAGTGAGCATTCCATGATTGGTAAATTCATCGGACAGACACTGGAGAAAGATCAGGTTCCACAGACTCTGACAAGTTATTCACCTTGCTTCAGAAAAGAAAAAGGTGCTCATGGAATTGAAGAGCGTGGAGTTTACAGAATCCATCAGTTCGAGAAACAGGAAATGATCGTTGTCTGCGAACCAGAAGAAAGCAAAGAATGGTATGACAAACTGTGGAAGAACACAGTAGACCTTTTCCGTTCTATGGATATTCCGGTACGTACACTTGAGTGCTGCTCCGGAGATCTTGCCGATCTGAAAGTAAAATCTGTTGACGTAGAAGCATGGTCACCAAGACAGCAGAAATACTTCGAGGTAGGAAGCTGCTCTAACTTAGGAGATGCCCAGGCAAGAAGACTTGGTATCCGTATCAAAGGAGAGAACGGAAGCTACTTTGCTCATACATTAAACAACACAGTTGTTGCTCCACCGAGAATGCTGATCGCATTCCTTGAGAACAATCTTCAGGCAGATGGTTCTGTAAGAATCCCGGAAGTTCTTCAGCCATACATGGGTGGAAACAAAGAAATTACACCAAAGAACAAATAAAGAAATATAAAGCAAATAAAATATGCATCAGTATTTAAAAGCAATTGGATTTGAAAATATTCAAACAAGAAAAGATCTGAAAAAGCTCTTAAAAGAAGTAGAAGAGAATTTCACACATCAGACAATTGTATCCTACAGACCGGGCGAAGATTTCTGCGAATTCCAGAAAGAGTTCGGTCAGGATGTGGGGATCACACTCTGCGGAGAACTTGATGATGAGGAACATTTTGAAGCTGCATATTATTTCCCGTATTTTGAGGGAAGCGGAGTTACAACTTATGCAGAAATCGATGTGCAGAGAAAGATTGAGAAAGAACAGTATGTTGGTCTTTGCGAGGATTCCAAGATCGGAATCAGTCTGATCTTCACACTGCAGAATGGTGTGGAATATATGCGGGAGAAACAGGCTGGTCTTGCAAAGGATGTGCAGACATCTGTAACATTTTCAGGATTGGCACAAGGTGGAATGATCCTGCTTCCGGTCAATAAAAATGAGCAGCAGATTTTAAATGAAAAGCGTGCGTCAGACACAAGAAGAGAATTGATGAACGCAGCCCGCAAGGGCGACCAGGCAGCAATCGAGACGCTGACATTTGACGATATGGATCTCTATTCCAAGGTGTCAAAGAGATTGGCGAATGAGGATGTGTTTTCCATTGTGGATACGTATTTCATGCCGTTTGGAGCAGAATGTGATATGTATTCGATCATGGGAGAAATCCTGGCAGTGAGAGAGCGGATCAACAGAATGACAGGTGTGAGATTGTATCAGATGCGTCTGAATGTAAATGAACTGACATTTGATATCTGTGTTCCGGCAGATTCCGTGATGGGAGAGCCGGAGATCGGAAGACGGTTCAAAGGTACGATCTGGCTGCAGGGATATATTAATTTTTAAACATGAAGAGAAATTATTGCTGAGTGCACGCAGTGTGAAAAGTAATGGGAAATCCACATTCGGAATGTGAAAAACATGGAATAAATGTGGAAAAAAGATTTCATTTAACAGAAGAATGTGGATAACAAAGACACCATCTCTGGCTGAAAGTAATTCGGTCAGGAGATGGTGTCTTTTACAATTCGTGCCATTTTAGTATGATTCGTGCCAGAAGAATTGAAAATAGCAGCGCTTTTTTTATAATAAAAATATAAAAGGAGGCCGAATAATATGAAAAAGCGAACAATTCTTTTAGCATTTATTATATCAGCAGTTGCAATTACATCAGGCTGTTCAGCAAATGAACCAAAGACAGATGAGGTGAAACAGGAACAGACAAAAACAGAAAGCGTAAGCTCAGGAGTACCGATAAAACCGCTTACCAAAAAGGCAATTGATGAGAATCCTTATATGGCAAAAAATGATGCGAATATCCACCATGATTGTTATAATTCAGATTCAACAGATGAAGTACTGCCTGTTGGCATTTATCCGGAAATTAATGTTTCTTATGAAAAGGTGAATCCGAATGCGTCTCCGGCGGTATTTTTTGACAATTATGGACATTCAGTTGTTCCGTTGCTGGGAGGACTTGCAATCCGTGATATCAATGCGGAAGAAACACAGACGATCGGATATTTCTCACCGAAACAGCATGACGGTGGAGGATATGTGATACAAAGTTCCTATTCCTTTGTTGATGAAAGCAATCGTCTCGTGTGTCCGACAAGCAACAATCATGTACTTATGTTAAAAGCAACAGACGAGGAAGGAAATGTGCTGCCGGAATTTGAGAAAGTGCTGGATATTGATATTAAAGCAGCGGCAGAGGCAATTACCGGAAAGACATTGGATCAGAATTTATTATCCGTAGTGTTTGACTATGAGGGAAATCTCTGGTTTGCAACCGGCGGATTCAGAATCTATCCGGAACGTCAGCAGCAAGGTGCGATGGGATACATTTCCAGAGATGCGATCAACGCGATTCTGAATGGAGAAGAGGTTGATCTGACAGCATCTACATTTGTATATGAATTAACTCCTGGAGAAGGGGCAGAAAATGGAATAGCTTCTTCGAAAGAGGGTGCAGTCATCTTAACAAATCAGAACTGCTATCTGCTGAAAGCAGATAACGGTGTACAGGTCGAATGGTGTACTCCGTATGAAAGTGCAGGGGCAAAAGACAGCAAAGAAGGTGACGAAACGACCGGAGGAGGTCTGGCGTGGGGAAGTGGATGTTCGCCATCACTAACCAGCAATCTGGTCATGTTTACTGATAATCAGAATCCAGTGAATCTGGTGGCATTAGATATGAAGACCGGTGAAAAGGTTGCAAGCACGCCTGTTATTGATGAGCTGCCGGAAGAAATGCAGGTATCCGTAGAAAATTCAGCAATCGTATATGATAACAGTGAAGGTACAGTCAGCACAATTGTATGTAACTGGTTTGGTGCAGGAAGTGCGAAGCTTGCGGACGCAGATAACGATTCATCTGTACAGACATATGAAAATATCTATGATGTAAACTGGCTGCAGAAAGGAAATAAAATGGTCATGCCGGGAGTTGAGCGTGTTGATACGATCAAGACAGATGATGGATATGAAATGAAGAGCATCTGGTGCAGAGATGATATCCGGGATACATCGATGATGAAGCTTTCTACCGCAACAGGATACATTTACGGTTATATTCAGGATATGGACAGCGGCATGTGGCAGTTTATCATGATAGATTTCGAGACCGGTGAGACCGCATTTTCAATGGATGTGTCAGATAAACCGGGATATAACAATATGGCAATTGGTATGTATGCAGGAAGCAGTGGAAATGCATTATACTGTCCAACCGGATATCTTGAGCTCCTCAGACTGCAGGATCGGTTCGTATATCTTCCGGAAATGCCTTACCGAAAAGTAGATTTGGACAAGGCAATGCGAAATGTATTAACGCAGGAAAAATTTACGGAAGACGGAGGTCAGGGCAATGTCGCAGGATGGCTGAATACGATAACGGTAGAAAATGTACATCCAAGTACGACTGTGGCGATACGAATGAAAGGACTTGCAGGTGAAACGGATGACTTTAAGCTGTATGCTTATGGAAAAGACGGTAAGCTGACAGAGGTTTCGAAAGATCTGTGGAAGCTCCAGACAGAAGATGGAAAGGCCACGGAAAAGTTGTCGGAAGATACCTTGTATGAAGTACATGTTACAGTAGAGGATGGAGGAACACTTGATCTTAGTGAGACAGAGAAAGAGATCAAGATAGCGGTTGTATTAGGAAATTAAAGAAAAGCAAACGAGGATGGAGAAAGTAGTTTCACTATCCTCGTTTGCTTTTCTTTTTTAGTGAAAACAAAAGAGCATTCTGTTATAATTATTATGAATGTAGAATATGAGATGAAATAAATCATAAGGAACAGGGAAACTAATGAAAAAAACAACTGCAAAAAAATATATATCAACACGTGTCAGAACAAAACAATGTATATGTATGATTCTGAGTATATTCTTAATCTATATGCTTGTGTGTGTTCCGATACCGGTAAAAGCAGCGGAGGAAGAGACATCAGGTAAGGTGGTCCGTGTCGGTTCGTTTGAGGACACTTTCAATTACGTTAACGAGCAAGGCGTCAGAAAAGGATATGGCTATGAATTGCTGGAGACGTTAGCCGGATATACGGGGTGGAAATTTGAATATGTTCCATGCTCATGGGAGGATTGCTTTGAGCTGCTTCAGAACGGTGAGATCGATCTGGTAGGAGATATTTCCTATCAGGAAGAACGCACAGACGAAATGCTGTTTTCTGATATGCCTATGGGAGAAGAGAAATATTATCTATATGCAGACCTTAACAATACAGATATTTCATCCACGGATCTGAAACTGCTGAATGGGAAGAAAGTCGGTGTTTTAAAAGGAAGCCAGCCGGAAAAAATGTTGACGGAATGGGAACAAAAATACGGACTGGAAACAGAACATGTAAATGTAAACGGAACTGCAGATGTAGAGAAAAAGATGGCCAGTCATGAAATCGACTGCTTTGTCTCACTCGAAGAATCCATATGGGCAGGACAGGGAATATCCACCGTCAGTTGTATTGGAAAATCAGATATCTATTTTGCAATCAATAAGGAACGTAAGGATATTAAAGAAGAACTGGACAGTGCCATGCATGCATTGGAAGAAGACCGGCCATTTTATAGTGCAGAGCTGTATAAGAGATATTTTTCGATAAATTATGCACCGGTCATCTCAAAAGAAGAAAAGGAATGGCTGGAAGAACATGGTGCGATCCGGATGGGATTCCTGAATGGAGATCCCGGAGTCAGTACGATGAATCTGTCAAGTGGCGAGCTTAGCGGGGCAATCTCGGATTATATACAATATGCTGCGGACTGTCTGGGAAATTATGAACTGCAATTCCAACTGGTCGGATATGACGATCAGAAGGAACTGATCCAGGCATTGCAGGAGAATGAAATCGATATGATCTTTCATTTTAATCAGCAGCCGAATATAGCGGAAGAATATCAGTTTGCATGTACAGATACAACCTGGACATATAATCTGTCAGCTGTTACCAATCAGCATCCTTTCAATGAAAATGAGTCCAATCGTGTTGCGCTTGATAAAAATGCCTACTCTATAAAGAAACATATTGAATATTATTATCCGCAGTGGGAGATCATTGAGTGTGATTCTAATGCTGCAGCAGCGGAACTGGTAGATAAAGGAGAGGCAGATTTCCTGATCTCCAGATCCGGCAGTACAGAGGAATATAACAGTAAATATAAGTTTTATAATGTTCCGCTTTCGAATCCGGAGCAGGCATGCTTTGCAGTCAACAGCGGGAATAAGTATCTTTTATCAGTCTTGAATAAAACCTTGAAGGTTATGCCGGAAAACCTGCTTACAGGTTCGATCTCCATGTATGCAAAGGAATCCGAAAAAGTTACATTTGCAGATTTTATAAAAGATAATCTGAGGGCGGTTTCGCTCATTTGTCTTGCCGCAATTGCAATCGTGCTCTTGATGATCCTTGGTCTTTTGCGAGAGTCCAGAAGGGCAGAGAATGTTGCAAAGAAGGCAGCGGAAGACACACGGGAGCTGAATGAAAAACTGCGGATTGAAGCAGAAAAGGCCGAGAATGCAAACAAAGCCAAGACAAACTTCCTGAATAATATGTCGCATGATATCCGCACACCAATGAATGTCATCCTTGGATATAATCAGTTAATGAAGGAAGGTCTGACAGATCCGAAGCTGTTGGATTATCAGAAGAAAATAGAGTTGTCAGGAAAGCTCTTGTTATCCATTATCAACAATGTTCTTGATATGGCCCGCATTGAGAGTGGCAAGATGGAAATCGATGAGAATGTTGAAAGAATGGGTGATATATTAGAAGAAGTTGATAGCGTGTTTGCATCAGCTGCAAAAGAAAAAAATATACAGATTAAGAGTGAAATGCACGTGACGCACAAGAATGTTGTGTGTGACGGAACGAAAATCAGAGAAATTCTGAGCAATCTTGTAAGCAACGCACTGAAATATACTCCGGATGGTGGAACTGTGACGATCAAAGTACAGGAACTTCCGGGAGATAAAGAAGGATATGTAAAGATCAAAACAGAAGTGGCAGATACTGGTATCGGTATGAGTAAAGAGTACATCCCGCTCATGTTTGATTCATTCAGCCGTGAACGCAATACGACGATCGGAAAAGTCGGTGGAACAGGACTTGGGATGTCGATTGTGAAGCGAATGATTGATATGATGGGCGGAACGATCGAAGTGGAAAGTGAACCTGGTAAGGGAAGCTGTTTCACAGTGATTCTTCAGCACAGAATTGCAGATGAGATTTGCGAGGAAAAGAAATCAAATTTAAAACAAGATATGTCTGAAAAAATGTTAAAAGTGAAACGAATCTTACTTGCAGAGGATAACGATCTGAATGCAGAGATTACAATGACTGTCTTAGAAAAGGAAGGATTGCTGATCGACCGGGTTTGGGATGGCGTCCAGTGCGTGGATCAGATCGATCAGATGCCGGCAGGAACTTATGATCTGATCCTTATGGATATTCAGATGCCGAATATGGATGGATATCAGGCAACAAAACAGATCCGTCAGTTCGCAGATAAAGAAAAGGCAGGTATTCCGATCATTGCAATGACAGCGAATGCATTTCAGGAAGATGTCCAGGCAAGTCTGAATGCAGGCATGAATGCCCATATTGCAAAACCAGTTGATACACAGATATTGAAAGAGACGATCACCAGGTATCAATAGACATAGCATAATAAATGAAAAGGAAAAACTCCTGTGATTTGAATCTACAAAATCATAGGAGTTTTTTTCTATCTATTCAGTTACTTCCAGGCAAGCTTCTTTCGTACCAGTTCCACCTCGGCGGATTCCGGCGAATAAAGAGCCTGATATATTATGCCATACACTGAAGATCGCTCCCGGAAGCGTTGCCAGTGGATTGGCTGCAAAATTAGCTGTTGCAAGAGAAATCGCAAGACCGCTGTTCTGCATTCCGACTTCGATCGCAATCGCAGTGGCTTTATCATATTCGATATGTAAAAGCTTTGCGGCTCCAAGCCCGATGCCCATTCCGCAGAGATTGTGAAGTGCCACAACTCCAAGTACGAGCAGACCACAGCTTAAGATCTTTTCTGCATTGACAGATACGATTCCACTGATGATCATTACGATGGATACAACAGAAATCAGTGGAAGTACTTCTGATATTTTCTGAATCTGCTTTCCGAAGATCCAGTTGATCAAAATACCAAGAAGCACCGGAATCAGTACAACCTTCACAACAGAAATTACCATTGCAAGGAAAGATACTTCTACCCAGGCGCCGGCAAGCAGATACACTAATAACGGTGTCATCAGTGGGGCTGCAAGTGTGGAAGTGATCGTCATTCCAACAGAGAGTGCCACATCACCTCCGGCAATATATGTAATTACATTACTTGCTGTTCCGCCGGGACAACATCCGACCAGAATAACGCCAAGTGCAAGATCTGTCGGAAGATGCATCAGCTGGCATAATCCCCATGCTACAACAGGCATGATCGTGTATTGTGCCACAAATCCGATCACGATTTCTTTCGGTCTTGAAAAGACTCTTTTAAAATCATCCATCTTGATTGTAAGTCCCATACCGAACATGGCAACACCTAAAAAGATGGATGTATAATTGGTTGTCCACGCGAATCCGTCGCGCCAGAAAAATGCGATCACGGAGAAGCAGATGATAATAATTCCAATGTATTTTGTAAGAAAAGAACTGGCTTTCCCCACTTTTTTCATCACATTTTCCATATGTTATACCTCGTAGCTAAAGTTGTCGATCAGTCTGGTTTTTCCGATGTAAACTGCCATAGCGACCAGGACATCTTTCTCTACGCTCTCTACCGGCTGCATATCCAGTGCATCTACCATAGATACGTAATCAATCTTTGCCAGAGGTTCAGCTTCAATGATCTTGCGCATCTTTGTTAAAACTTCTTCTGCTTTGATTCCCTTGCAGATCGTATCCTGACCGGCTTTTACAGCTCTTGAAAGACAAAGTGCGGCTTTTCTTTCTTCTTCACTTAAATATGTATTTCTGGATGATTTCGCAAGTCCGTCTTCTTCACGGATGATCGGGCATCCTACGATCTGGATATCAAAATTCAGATCCTGTACCATCTTGCGGATGATTGCAAGCTGTTGTGCATCTTTCTGACCAAAATAGGCTCTGTCCGGTGTTACAATGTTAAATAACTTAGAAACAACGGTACATACACCTTTAAAATGGATTGGTCTTGTCTTACCGCACAGTGTATCTGATAAAGTATCAATACTTACAAAGGCATGTGGATCATGGTACATATCCTTCGGTTCCGGATGAAAGATGACATCAGCTCCAAGGCTCTCGCAGAGTTCGCTGTCACGTTTGAAATCTCTTGGATATGCTTCCAGATCTTCTGTCGGTCCAAACTGTGTCGGGTTTACAAAATCAGATACAACAACGATATCATTTTCTTCGCGGCATCTTTTGATCAGACTTGCATGTCCTTCGTGCAGGAATCCCATGGTCGGTACAAGACCGATTGTTTTCCCTTCTCTTTTCCAGTTCTTAATTAAATCTCTTGTTTCCTTTACTGTTTTTGTTACCTGCATGGTGTTCTCCTTTTAAAACTAAATTAGGAGATAGCCTCTTGTTCTGAATTCAACAAATTTCATTTTCATTTATAGGTTACAATCACTTTTGCAGTTATGCCATATCTTTCAGCAATCCGTGTTTCTCATAGTTTGTAACACGGCTGATCTTATTCTCATCATCTACAAAAACAACCTGTGGTTTATGTTCTTTGGCTTCTTCAGAATCATAATGTGCATAACACATGATAATGATCTTGTCACCAGTACTTACGCATCTTGCCGCAGCACCATTTAAGCAGATCATTCCGCTTCCGCGCTTGCCGCAGATCGTATAAGTTTCAAATCGGCTTCCGTTATTTACATCCACGATCTGAACTTTCTCATATTCCATAATTCCTGCTGCTTCCAGCAGGTCTTCATCAACAGTAATACTTCCGACATAATCCAGTTCGGCCTGTACTACCGTAGCACGATGAATCTTTCCTTTTAACATCTCAACTGTCATTTCTTATTGGTCTCCTTACAAAAAAAAGCATTCGTCAAGGCATACTAATCCCTGCAAATGCTTTTGCTATTCTTCGTATTCCCTGAGTCTTATTTTATGTCTTAAATAAATATAAGCTCGTTGTCCGCCGATTCTGGCGGGGTAACTGTTCAATATGAAATTGTTGTGATTCAGTCAGAGTATAGTTTTGTAGTATTTCAAATACTATCTCCGCGGTTATTATGACACTTTGTGAAAGGAATGTCAACATGGTGGACAGCAAGGTGTTTGTTATTGTTCACTCCCGTGTCAATCACTCCGCTGATTGGCACGGAGGATGCATGTTTTGGCTTGAATGCATCTCGCCCCATCGCCAAAGGCGATTTAAAATGGCGAGATGCGTTGCTGGTCGCACAATGTGCGAACAGTAACAGGTTTTTCTTGTATACAGAATAATATCAAGATATAATAGAATCATATTTTGCAACTGTTCAGAGCCAAGCAAAATTTCATAAAACAGGTGTAAAATGCGTAGCATTTTGGAGGCTGGCTCTGAACAGTTATCATATTTTTATTTGAAAAGGAAAGAGAAAAAAATATATGAAAATAAAGAGAGTGATAAGCGCAGGTCTTTTGCTGGCATGTCTGGTAATAGGACTTTCCGGCTGTGAAAAAACAGATAAATCATCTGACACAGCAGAACGTCCGGTTATAACGCTTGGAAGCGACAGTTATCCCCCATATAATTATCTGAATGAAGACGGTGTACCGACAGGAATTGATGTTGAACTGGCAACGGAAGCATTTGGTCGAATGGGTTATGACGTAGAAATTGTCAATATTGACTGGGAGAGGAAGCAAGAATTGGTAGAGAACGGCGATATTGATTGCATTATGGGATGTTTCTCCATGAAAGGACGATTGGATGACTATAAGTGGGCCGGTCCGTATATGGTCAGTAACCAGGTGGTTGCAGTCAATGAGAACAGTGATATCTATACCCTGAGTGATCTGGAAGGAAAGACGCTTGCCGTACAATCTACAACAAAACCGGAAGGAATCTTTCTGCAAAGAACAGACAGCAGGATTCCAAAGCTCGGCAATCTGATCAGTCTGGAACACAGGGAACTGATCTATACATTCCTTGGAAAGGGATATGCAGATGCAGTAGGTGCACACGAGGAATCAGTTATACAGTATATGAAAGACTATGATGCGAAATTCCGGATCCTGGATGAACCACTTATGACAGTCGGGATCGGAGTCGCTTTTTCCAAAAATGAAACCAGGGATCTGCCGGAGAAACTGGAGCAGACTATGGCGGAAATGAAGAAAGACGGAACTTCTGCAAAAATCATAGGAAAATATCTTGATAACCCGGAAAAATATCTGGAGGTGGACCAGCTTGAAGAAGAATAAAAAATCTGCCCCAACAGAAAAGAAATTCTGGATCATCAGTACAGCTGTTGGGATTTGTCTTGTCGTGCTGGCTGTATGTTTTTTCAGCAATGCAGACAAAGAAAAGGAAGAGGCTGAGCTTTTGGATACGGTGAATTATGTGAAAGTACAATGTTCTACCTATACACATTATAACGAGTCATCAGAATCCAAAAGTCTGCTTCGTGCCATTGAGGGAACCAGGCAGGTCAGCAAAAATATAGCTGCAGAAACAGAGAATGAAAAAACACTGGATAATCAATTGCTGAAAGAAAGTGCAGAGCAGTTATGGCTGACGGGAATCGTGATTCTGGATACAGATGGAACTATAGTATGTGAATACAGTACGAATGAAAGCTTATTGCCGGAAATAAAAGAATGCGCAGAGAATGAAATCGTACTGGACACAGCAATTTATGATGAAAAAGTGTATGCCAAGAGAATCAGTCATAATGACGGGTCTTATATTGATATGGCTGCCTGCACAAGAAAAGATGCACCGGGAGTTGTAGTGACGTATTACTATACTTCCGCAGAGTATGCAACGAATTATACGCTTACGATACAGAGTCTGTTGAATGGCTACCGGAAGGATAGCGATGGGACGATCATCGTGGCTGACGAAGGTGTGATCATTGCTTCAAACAATACGAAGCTGATCGGACAAAGCACAACCGATTATGAAGTAATCCAGAAGTTAAAAGATCATGCAGACAGTAAGCATATGATGGGCTTAACGATC
>OIZO01001159.1_pt1 | contig 14482 bp, 10 predicted proteins | sample 1588551 | NCBI WGS metagenome assembly OIZO01 (sample SAMN03283271) | human gut metagenome | biome: human-associated habitat; material: feces | host: Homo sapiens | place: Peru | collected 2012 | reverse complement strand
TGAAAAAGCTGCCAGGCGTGGATATAGAGAAGAATGGCCGTATCAACTACAATGGCAAACCTATCAATAGATTCACCGTGGAAGGTCTCGACCTGACTGGTGGCAAATATAACCAACTAGAAGAGAATATCAAGGCAAAAGACGTAAAAAAGGCCGAAGTCATCGAGCATGACCAGCCTATCAAGGCGCTCCAGAACAAGACCTTTACGGATAATGTAGCGATGAACATCGCCCTGAAGGATAGTGCCCGCGACAAACTGATGCCCACCCTCAAGCCTTACATGCTCGTAGGGCATCCGTCCCACGTAGGCGGAAGCATCAATATCATGCAAATTGGCAAGAAGAAACAGATGATGTATGATGCAGAATACGACAGAACAGGCAAAAATCTCGGCTATGCACTTAACCAACTCGCATCTTACAGCAATCGTCTGGCTCCTGCCTCCCTTCCATCATGGATATCAGTACCATCGCTTGACGCTCCTATCGACGAAGAACGCCTGCGCTTCAACACCTCGCAAAAATACTCCATCAACCATATCAAGAAGAACAAGGACGATGCAGAGACTCGCATAGAAGCCAACTATCTTCGTACGGTAACCCGACAAGAGCGAGAGAACATGAGTATCTACGACCTCGGCGGCGAAGCTCCCACAGTTACCACGGAGCACAACCACAAGACGATGATCAGCGATGCCTTCAATCTGCAATGGGAGAACAAGGTAAACAAGGCTGAGCATTATGGCAACGAGAGCATCAGCCTCAGCGCAGCACAAAGCGATGGTTTGTCAAACATCAACGACACGCTTACCCAACGTGTCCGCATCCCAAAGCTCGACCTCTCGGCAAGTATCTACCGCCTCTTCGTCTTCAAGAAAAGTCAACTCTCTTGGCGTAGCACTGCCGACTATCACCATGGTGTGGCAGACCTTTACGTTAATGACGACCGCAATCGTATCCGCACCAACCTTTGGCATACTGCCCACGCCTTACAGTGGATGAAGAATCGCTTCCACTGGACACAGGAATATAGAATGAGTATCGACCTCAACAACATCTATGCGAAATATCAGGAAAGAAGCGATGAAATCGGCAAAAACAACGGATTCATCGGAAACAATCACGATGAAATCGGTCAAAACAGCCTTAACATCACTGGGAAGTTCACCCCTTACTGGCAATACAAGACAGAAACGTTCCGTATGTCGTTCTCTCCCGACTTCATTTGGGAACGCTTCACCTATCCACAGAAGACTCTACTTACCGTATCACCCTACCTTTACTTATATAAGAAATTGGATTTCCGTAGAGAGTTGACTATCTACACAGGATACAGTACAGGAACAGGCAATGCCACCAACTACGCCATAAAGCAATATCGCAAAAGTTATCGCTCTTGGTACACTTCGAGCGACATCATTCCGATAACTCGCTCTCTTTATGGCAAGTTGAGTTACGACTACAAGCGCCCTATCAAGGAAATCTTCTTCAGCGCATCGGTCAATGCCAGCAAAAACTGGATGAACACGGCATCCGACCTACGCATCGAGGATGGCAAATACTATACCTCATTATATAAGCAGGACAGCAAGAGCGATAACATCGGAGGTTCGCTCTATATCTCCAAGGGTTTCTACGACCTTCATCTGAAGACCCGCCTGGAGGGCAGTTACAACTACAGCAAGGGTGAGCAATACAGCAGCGGCAAAGCCATCAGCTACACCGCTGACAACTATACTGTGAAGCCTAGCATCGACTTCTCGCCGTCCTGGTGTGCCTTTAGCTATGAGGGAGAATTCTCTTTTTACAACTCGAAACGTCAAAAAATGGCGAAGTCATCGTTATTTAATTGGCGCCAAAGCGTATCTGCCACCGCTACCATCAGCCATGTGGACCTCTCCTTCTCGCTCGTACATTATCGCAATGAACTGCAAGAGGGCAACCACCTAAACACCCTCCTTGGCGATGCCTCGGCAGTTTGGAGAATGAAAAAGCTCCGCCTTTCTGCAGAGCTTCGAAACCTTTTCAACAAGAAGAACTATATGGAAACCATCTATAGCGGCATCAGTACATTGACCGACAGCTATCATCTTCGCCCCCGCGAACTGATGATTTCCGCCCAGTATTCCTTTTAAACAAGAACTCCCATCTCAGAAAAGAGACGGGAGTTCTTTGCTTTTGAGGATAGGAAAAGAGATGCCGAGAAATCTACAAAGAGATATCTTTACAGATTAATTGTGGTGAAAGATAGCGTGATTTTAACCTTATAGAAAAAACAGCCATTCTGTTGGTATTTTGCCGTTTTTTTTATTCATGAAACAAGTCATCTGCCACGACTTCGCTCTGCACCATCCCCCAATACTCATTATGAGCAAGACCATTTACTGTTATCATTGTGAGATGCAAAGTCTTTCTGGTCTTCGTGGTCTGCAAGAAACGCTCTATCTTATGTGCTAAATTCCGACTATAGTCCTGACTAATGACATATTTATCTTGCGAGAACTTAATCTCGCAAACATTCACTACATTATCTGCACGTTCTATCAACAGGTCAATTTGCGCACCTTGACCATAAACAGGGTCATCTTTGACAGACCAGGAAGAAACACTTGTCAAGACACCACTAATGCCTAACTTGTGCTTGATTTGATTTACATGTTGCATACATACTCGCTCAAACGCCAAGCCAACCCATGTGTATCTCACAGGCGACAAATAACTATGCGACCAGAAATGCTCATCGCCACCTTTATTGTCTTTCATAAACTTGAAGTAGAACAATGTGAAGTTGTCTATCAGCTGATAAATAGTATCATTCCGCTTCTTGCCAAAAGCATTGTATTTACGGATGAAGCCACATGCTTCCAAGTCGTCAAGAATTCGAGTGATATTGGCACCACTCGACAATCCTATCTTTTCTAGCAGTTCTGTACGAGGCATTCCCACCTTGATGGTTCCCAAGACGTTGATAACTTTCAGGTAAGGTTCAGGATTGTTGAACAAAGAATCATACAACTCGTTAAACTCATTGTGTAGTTGACCTGTTATTGAGAACAATAGGCTATCTATATTTTGAGCCACGCTCTTTCCTTTGTCCAACAAAGACCAATAGAAAGCAACACCACCCAATACCATATAATATTCCAGCAATTCATAATGGGTTGTGCGCATACCGATGCTTTTGGCATACAGTTCACATTCGTGCAAAGTGAAAGGTTGTAAAGATATACGGAGGTTTACTCTATTATGCAAACCGCCATGATTTTTCAACACCTTATTAATAATCCAGGATGTAGCAGAGCCACAAACAATCAAAAGGACATCCTTGCGTGCAGAGGCAAAACTATTCCAAAAGTATTCCAATGCTGTAATGAAATTTGAGCGAGGAGTGTCCATCCAAGGTATTTCATCTATGAAAACTACTTTCTTCTCAGCTTCTGATTGCTCTATCAATTGCTCCAACATCGAAAAAGCCTCTATCCAATCTTTGGGCAAACGAGCCTTTGGGAATCCGCTCTTTAGTAGCGACTCCTTAAAATAACGCAATTGCAATTTTGTACTTGCTTTTGCAACACCAGAATGTTGAAAAACGAATTTATCCGCAAAACACTCTCTGACTAGATAGGTCTTGCCCACACGTCTTCTACCATACACTGCAACAAACTGTGAGCTATCTGACTCGTAAGCTTTATGCAGCATCTCTTGCTCTTGTTCTCTTCCTATCAACATATTTTATTGCTTTTTGCGTGCAAAGATAATAAAAAAGTGCTTATAACAGCCCAAAAGTCCTAAAAAAAACAACTTTTGGGCTATTATAAGCACTTTTAGGGGCATTCTATGCGCCATTCTGTTGGTGTTTTGCCAGTCTTCTTGTCTTCTCCGTATATTCTGCCACCTTCAATGTAGCAGTTCCCTTGATATTGCCCCTTTCTCCAATCTTCCAGATTCCTATAGGGGTACATATTTCTAGAACCTTATTAACGCAATACTATAATTATAAATAAAAATATAATTTTCCTTAAAAAACATCACAAAAAGATACATTCTTGTGAAATAAATGATATATTTGCAGTAAATTTTTAAATAACAAAGCATATGAAACGAACATTATCCACACTTTTCGCAATCATTGCCATTTTTTGTCTGACAAGTTGTAGCAGTGATGAAGAAGATTACAGAATTACAGGGGTGTACGAAACGACCCACAATGATTTATATCTACCACATACTGTTATTAACAGCAAGGAAGAGTTAAAGAATTACATACAACAATACCTGGTCACCTGGGAAAGTACCCTAAACAAGGAACTTGAAGGCGACTTTTCAAATTATAGTATAATTCCAATTTGTTATTATACAAGCATCAAACCTCAGAAAATAGAATATACAGAAGACAACAATAATATTACTATTTACTGTGAATGCGGCATGAGCATTCAAATGGTATTACCTTTATGTTACTTTATCAAGGTTAAACCGAAAATACCATCCAACGCCAAAGTAAACTTAGTCGTTGATGGAAAAGAGATTCATAATTAGTAAAAAGCCTATCACTTGACGATCAATCAAGTGATAGGCTTTCTTATTAACATATTATCCTTACTTTCGGGAAAATATTACTTATTTCTGCTTCAGATAGTTCATCTGAACATTAGGAGCGCAGGCATTGCTTGTCTTCTCGGTGTATTCAGCCACCTTCAATGTAGCAGTACCCTTGATGTTCTCCACATCGCTACCCACCTTGAAGAGATAGTTACCTGCATCTACCTTCCACTGGCTGTTGGCCTCATCGAAGCTGGCGAGATCGCGCTTTTCGAGGGTCATCTTCAAAGTCTGGCTCTCGCCTGGATTCAACATCTTGGTCTTGCCGAAGGTCTTGAGTTCCTTGGCTGGCTTCTCGTAAGCACCCTTTGGAGCGGTGACATAAACCTCAGCAACTTCCTTGCCGGCAACCTTACCGGTATTCTTGATGGTTACGCTTACCTCAATATTGTTGCCTTTTGCCTTGACTGATGGCTTGCCAAACTCGAAGGTAGTATAGCTCAAACCATAACCGAAAGGATAAGCCACATTCTTCTTGAAGGTGTCGAAGTAGCGGTAACCTACATAGATATCCTCCTCGTGGTTGCTATAGTCGTAACCCTTGATGTTACCCTTGCACCAATCCTGCAGATTCTTGTAGGTGTACATATCGTAATCCTTGGCGAAGTTGGCAGTAGATGGATGATCGGTAGCAGCGATAGGCCAGGTCATGGTCAACTTACCCGATGGATTCACCTTACCGGTCAGAATATCAGCTACAGAGTTACCACCCTCGATACCTGGCTGCCAAGCTACGAGAATAGCATCCACACGGTCTCTCCAACTGGCTGTCTCCATCACAGAACCAGAGTTGATGATGACAATCACCTTCTTACCCTTGGCATGGAAAGCATCAGATACACGGAAAATCATATCCTGCTCTATCTGACTGAGGTTGAACTCACCATTGATCTGGCGATCCATTCCCTCACCTGCCTGACGACCGATAGTGATGATGGCAGCATCAGCCTTTGGCTCCTCGCTTGCCACACAACGCTCAGTAATCTCGATTTCATCGAGCTTAGGCTGACCCTGATCCAGGAACCACATCATCGGATTCTTGTCTGCCTTCAACTTAGCCTTGGCATACTTCACATAATTCTGATAGATTTCCGTAAGCTGAGGAGTAGTTGCCACGCCGATGTTCTTCAAACCGGTAACCATATCCACAGAATAGCCTACATTAACGGCTCCACTGCCAAGACCACCCGACATGAAGTCGTAAGAGTTGACACCGAAGAGTGCCACGGTCTTCAAGCCCTGGATAGGAAGAGCGGCATCATTCTTCAGGAGCACCATACCCTCGGTAGAACTCTGACGGGTGATGGCAGCATGAGCCTTCAAGTCTGGCTCACCACTATATTTATATCCCTTGAATCGAGGAGTCTTCACGATATATTCGAGCATACGGCGAACATTGCGGTCCACATCCTTGATATCCAACTTGCCATTCTTTACGGCATCAACAATATCCTGCACCTGTGCTGGATAACCCGGCATCATCAGGTCGTTGCCAGCCTCAACTTCCTGTTCCAGAGGAAGGTCGGCACGCTTACCAATCCAGTCGGTCTCCACGATTCCCTTATATCCCCAGTCGTTGCGGAGAATATCGGTAAGGAGGCCCTTGTTGCCCTGGGCATAAACACCATTAATCTTATTATAAGCAGACATGATAGTCCAAGGATTGCTCTTGCGAACCATCATCTCGAAACCCTTCAGATACAACTCACGGAGAGCACGCTGGCTCAATCGCTCATCCACCTTGGTACGGTCAGTTTCCTGAGAGTTCACGGCAAAGTGCTTGGCACTTACACCCACGCCCTGGCTCTGCACACCCTGTACAAAGGCAGTTCCGATAAGACCCGTTACGATTGGGTCTTCAGAATAATACTCAAAGTTACGGCCGCAGAGCGGATTGCGATGCAGGTTCATACCCGGTCCGAGCACAACATCACAGCCATACTCCAGGGTTTCGTTACCGATAGCCTCACCCACCTTGCGCACCAGGTCGGTGTTCCAGGTAGAAGCCAGACAGGTTCCGATAGGGAAACCGGTAGCAAAGTAGCTACGGCTGTCACCTTCGCGATGAGCATCGATATGAACACCGGCAGGACCATCACACTGAACGGTAGTAGGAATGCCGAGACGAGGGATGGCTACAGTAGTACCCGCAGCACCCGGCACGAACTTCTTCTGATGTCCGAGCATAGCGCCACTGCCCACGAATCCATCGTTACCACCGCCCACCAGCATCTGGGCTTTTTCTTCCAAGGTCATCGCCTTGATTACTTCGTCGATGTTGTTGGCATTCAATTTTGGTGCAGATTGCGCCATCATTGTAGTTGCCATCGCTCCAGCCGCAACGGTAAGAGCCAATTTCTTGTAGTTCATCATTTTGTCGTTTATTTAGTTAGTTATTACTTTTCTGTTCTTTTAGTCGTTTCGTCAGTTCCATGCAGTCACTAAGAATACTGCATTTCTTCAAAAACTTGCTGCAAATTTAATAAAATAAGGTGGAAACACCAAGCATTTCCACCTTTTTCTTATTGAATTCAACAAGATTATTCCCGGATTTAACAAAAGTACAGTAAGAACATAACATACTATACATATCCCTAACCTAAGACTATTCCTGATATTTAATCTGGAAGTAATCAAGCAGACGCTTATAGAAGTCCTGTGCAGTAAGACAAGTATCCATCAGATAACCTTTAATGTGATTCCACTCATGCAATCCTCTATAATAAAACATCTTCAATTCATCTGTGATGATAAATGGAACGATACCATTGCTTAGGCACTCCTTGAACATAATCAGTCGCCCCACTCTTCCATTACCATCTTGGAAAGGATGAATAGACTCAAAGCGCTGATGGAAATCGATAATATCCTCCAGCGTTTTTTCTTTCTTGGCATTATACTCCTTCAGCAATTGTACCATCTCCTTGTGTACCATTTCCGGTTCACAGGTATCAATGCCCCCCACTTCATTTGGAAAGCGTTTGTAATCTCCCACCATAAACCAATCTTTTGTGCTATCAGAAGTTCCAGACTTGAGGATAAGATGAAGTTTCTTGATGAACTCTTCGGTCAACTTCTCATCAGCCTGTTCGATAATCAAATCGATACACCTGAAGTGATTGGTTGTCTCAATGATATCATCCACCCTTACACTTTGGTCTGTAATGCCTATCGTATTGGTTTCAAAAATAAAACGGGTCTGCTCATGCGACAACCTGCTTCCTTCGATATGATTGGAATTATAGGTTAAGTCTATTTGAGTACGATGATAAATGCCTCCTTTCAGCTTCATATTCTTCTGTTCCCGAAGGATAGAAAGAAGTGGAGAAACCTGTTGCTTCTTGGATTTACGCATAGGCAAGATTGCATCGGCAGGAATATTCCATGTCTTTCCCACCAACACAACTCCCTCTATTTTCCCGGAAGCACAATAATTACGCGCAGTTCGTTCTGATACCCCATACTTCTGCGCAAACTCTTTCACTGATATATAATCCATAAATTATCGGCAAGTTTATATTCGTATTTCGACTGCAAATATAACATTTTTTGCCGATAACGGCAAGAAAACAACGAAAAAAAGCGATTACCCTCCCTCTTTTTTGCCGATAACGGCAAGAAAGTAACCCGCAAGAACGGATGCTTTCCTTAAGACAAAACCATTTCAATCTTTCGCAAATTTCATCAAAAAGAAGAAAAAAATACTAGAAAACCTTGTAGGAATCAAACAATTATCGTATCTTTGCCGAATTATCCAAAAGTTGGGTACAAGAGTAAGGACATTTAAATAATGAAAGGTATGGAGCAGAGAAATTCTTCCATAGAAATCTATCGTTCCCCAGAGGGCAACATAGAGCTGAATGTAAAATTAGAGAATGATACCGTTTGGCTTACACAAAGCCAAATGGCAGAGTTGTTTGGTCGTGACAGAACTGTGATTTCACGACATGTCAATAACTGTTTTAAAGAAGGTGAACTCGACCCAAATATCACATGTGCAAAATTTGCACATATGGGTATTGACGGAGACCAAACCTACGAAACAACAATGTATAACCTAGACGTCATTATCTCCGTAGGCTATCGTGTAAAGTCAATCAATGGCACCAGATTCCGTCAATGGGCTAATTCTATCTTGAAGCAATACATTATCAAGGGCTATGCCATCAACCAGAAACGCCTAGACAATTACAACGAACTGAAAGAAGTGGTTCGTTTGATGTCACGTGCGATTACATTGCAAGATCAAGTATCCGAGGGCGAATATAACGGACTGTTCAATGTCATCAGCGACTATGTTTATGCCCTGGATACTCTTGACAAATATGATTATCAGACATTACTCATAGACAAGACGACTCAAGCCGAACCGTTCCATGCCACCTACGAAAATGCAATGGAAGCCATCAATGCTTTGAAAGAAAAGTTTGGAGGCAGTAAATGGTTTGCCAATGAGAAGGATGATTCATTCAAGAGCAGCATAGGTCAGATTTACCAAACCTTCGGTGGTGAAGAACTCTACGCTTCGGTAGAAGAAAAAGCAGCCATGCTGCTCTACCTTGTCGTAAAGAACCATTCATTCAGCGATGGCAACAAGAGAATTGCGGCCATGCTTTTTCTTTGGTTTATGGAGAAGAATGGCATTCTGTATGCAGAAAATGGACATAAGAGAATTGCCGACAACACACTCGTTGCCCTGACACTGATGATTGCAGAAAGCAGAACTGAGGAAAAAGATGTTATGGTAAAAGTAGTCGTCAACTTGATTAATAAAGACAATCAATAAGAATTACCATTAAAAAACCGCACAACAGCTGTTCTACGCATGCACAACAGCTGAAAGACAAGCGCACAACAGCTGATGTGCGACCGCATATCAACTGTTGTGCGCTTCGAGATACTTACTGTTCCAACAACTTCTATTGTATCTCCGAACAACTTCAGTTACTTCTTTCAGATACTTATGACGCATTCTTCAAACGCCAATAACGCTTGAGGAAAGGCATTCAAAGCATTGCGGAAGCTTATTCAAATCATTGTAGAAATCTACTTCGCTGTATCCTTTGAGCTTCGCTTATCACGGCGATAACTGCGATAATCATCCAGCGGAATCTCAATATCAGGTTCCACCAGCTCACCCTCACGTGGCAAGGCGAACTTCTGATACTTGATGTTCAAGCCACGCTCTATCCACATACTCTCATAATAGGTCTGGATAGAGAGAATCTTACGGGTTTCCTCATCGATACCCTCCTGATGATAGAGGTCCTCGGTGCGGAAGAGCACAGGCAGATGGTTGCCATCCACCATATAAGTAGTATAGGTGAAGAGGAAGTTGGAGTCCGTCTTCAGATGGATGATACCGCCATCCACGAGGAAGGGGCGATAACGGTTCATGAAGTAAGTAGATGTAAGACGCTTGCGAGGGTTCTTCATCTGCGGGTCAGAGAAGGTGAGCCAGATTTCCTGCACCTCATCCTCGGCAAAGAAGCGGTCGATAATCTCGATGTTGGTACGGAGGAAAGCCACGTTCTTCTGTCCTTCCTCTATCGCCTTCTTGGCACCGGTCCACATTCGTGCGCCCTTGATATCCACACCGATGAAGTTCATTTCAGGATAGAGCTTGGCAAGTTCCACGGTATATTCACCCTTGCCGCATCCCAACTCCAGCACGATAGGATTATCATTGTGGAAATACATCTCACGCCACTTGCCCTTCATATCGAAAGGCACGTCATCTACAACACTATATGGATACTGGAACACGTTCTCGAAACGCTCCATATCCGCAAACTTAGCTAATTTTCCTTTGCTCATTGATTCTTTTTCTTCGTTTGGGTGCAAAGGTACAAAAATTATAAATACTCTTATTACAATTACATTTATAATTTTTGATATTTAACCAAATCTGCTGGAAAATCTTTCTAAAAAGTCAATCCGTTGCCATACATCCGGTTTATCCAGATATCAAAGAACTGTTCATTCAAGGAGAATTTACCATGGAGTTTGGTTATCATACCATTCGACATCAGCTGGCGGGCAGCATATTGGATAGCACTAGCCGAAGCAAGCTTATGTTTACGGATAAAGGCGGCAGAAGTAATCTTCTCCACCTCGCCATCCGATGCTATCGCATAGAGCAAAGGTTTCTGTTTCTCTGGGATATTCGAGAGCATCTCCTGAAACAACGGCTCCTTGGAATCCACTATATTATTGATAGCTTGAAGAGCAACTTCCTGCGTACATGTTTCGCCATCATTCATCAAGGCAAACACCTCATTGAAGGTTCGCTGCATTCCATACGTATTACCCCGGAACAGCTGATACACTTTGCTCACCAGCTCCGACTCAATGCTTCTATGATAACGCTGCATCCACGAAGCGACAAAGTCTGAATACACCTGCTCTTCTATCGGTTTCAACTCCAGGATATCAGAACTATTATAGAAAGGATGGGCTGCAGAGAGGAACATCTCCTGCATAATATGATACTCACTACCCGCAAAGATAAACTGGCAATTGCCCATATTCTGTATATGTGTACGGAGCAAGGCTTCTACATTCTTTTCGGGATATTTGGCTATCTGCTGAAACTCGTCTATGGTTACAATGCAAGGACGGTCGGCATGTTCCAGATAATAAAATATCTCTTCAAGGGTCAGTTCGGGACGGACTATATCACCCAGACTTAAGTCGAATGTTGGAGTATTCGAAACAGGATCAAAGCCAAACTGCCCACTGATAGACTTCAATGTGTGGATAAATGCCGTCATCATCTTCTTACTCTTAGGCAACACCGTCTCATAAATCTTGCGTCCCAGCAGGTAAGTAAACTCCTGCAAACTAGTGGTATGCAGTATGTCGATGAAGAAAGTATAGTATTCATCCTTATCAAACTCGAAGTCATAGCAATAGCGTACCAATCCCGTCTTGCCCATTCTTCGAGGTGAAATCAACACGAGATTGTTGCCATTACTGATAGCCTTCTCGATAGCTTTCGATTCAAATATTCTATCGCAGAAGTATTCTTTTTCTATCTTTCCCATTACGACAAACGGATTTTTCACTCTTGCCATATCTTTCTAAATACTTTATTATCAGTGCAAAGATAAGCATTTACCGACAATTATACAAATCGTATAATAGAATTTGTATAATATTAACGTAAATCTTCATCGTCTTACAGAAAAAGGCAGAACCATCGTCTCCCATCATCAAAAATGAAAGAACATAGACATCAGTATTGTCCTGCCTCGCAACTGATACTCCTTGCTCGTACGGGTCAACCCTGAATAAACGGTATAACCGTAGGTGCGCTGATTGAAAAGATTAAGCGCAGTCAGGCTCAACTCCATACCATTCCTAAAGCCATAACTGGTGGATGCATCGGCAAGAGTAAGATTCTTGTGCTGATGATCTGCTATCTGATTGCGATAATGCTCTCCATGCAACTTGATGAACCATGACTTCAATGGCTGGAAGTTGAAAGTGAGATGCTGGGCAAGATTGGTAGAGGAAGAATCGAAACCCAAATTCTTCAATACCATCTTATCCTTATCCCAGTTCAGCTCATAGGTGAAATTGAACCAATCCGCAGGACGACCACTCCACTTTGCCGACAACATATAGTTATCAGACGAATAGGCTGAAGGAGAATCGTTCTGACGCAGGAAACCATCAAACCTCAGATAATCAAAACCTACGCTAACGAGTCCATGCATGAATCCCAATCCCTTACTCACCTTTCCACCAGCCATCAGATTTTCAGAACTGCTGCTGTTGGAGAAATAGGAGTTGATGATATAATCACCCACAAAATCGCGAGCCACCGTAAGATGACTGTCAGACCAGATCTTGCGGATGTAGGCATTGGCAAAGATAGTAGCAAGAGGACGCTTATAGTTGATGTTGAAGGAAACATGCTTGCTCTTGTCAGCAGTATAATCCACAAAACCCGTATAAAGATTACGGTAGTCACGCATCAGCAGCCCCTGATAGAAATTCTGTTCATCCACTTCCCGCTGAGCGATTCCACCGGAAAGCGTAGCCTGCAAACGGGCTGTAAGGAAATAGCTCACGCTGAGTTGAGGAGCAACCAGCGTCTTGCTGGCGTTCTCTTTCGAAGCCATCAACTTATCATTATAATAATAAGGTGTAAAGGTGATAGGCATCTGGAAACGGATATGCCAGCCACCCTGGTTATACTCAGCCTCCGGCGATGCATAGGCACGGAAGAAGGTCATGCCTATCTGATTGCGCATATTACCCAGGGAATCGGGTACTCCCTCCAGATGACTCTTCATCGTTCTGCTCAATACCTGCAAGCCAACCTTCATCATGACGGTAAAAGGCTTGAGGAAAAAGCCGAGCGAAGTATTGGTATGACAGAAGAATGCTGCCGAACGAACACTTTGATAAGCCGTTTGCTGCAAATTATCAACAGACAGAGAGTGCGGATTCACCATATAAGCATTATACGTGTTAAAGGTATAGGTTCGCTTACCATTCCGATGCAACAGTTCCAGCTTGTCTGATACTTTATATTTCGGCATCTTGACCTGCTGATGATTAGGATAAGAGCCGGCAATATCCATCATGACATCATTCCAAGCCAGGTCGGTGGAAAGCTGATTGGCAACATACGCCTTTTCGCCATTCGAAGTCAGCGTAAAGTCGGCAACCAACTTGTTCTGCTTCTGCTTAGCCTGTTCATCCTCTACATCATAAATGGTTGAATCATTCAGGAAATACTGGGTATTACTGAATGAAGAAGAAAGAAGACGGTCGTGGGTATAGACTATCTGCGAAGACAAATCCGTATTTTTACCTAATACCCAGAGATTATTGGTTGTGAAAACGTGGGTCTGGTTCTTGCGCACCCGACTGTCTGAAATATCCGCCAGCTGGTCGGGCGTAACATTCACGTAATCTTTCAAATGATAAGAATTTCCCATCACCCCAGTGCCACCATCCGAAAAGAGGAGATTGCCCTCACCGGTTACATCCGTACCTATATTATTACTCTTGAAGGTATTGAGCGACTGGGCTTTCTTGGCAAAGCGCATCAACGACATCTCACCTTCCCAGACATTCAGCTTACCAAACTTCTCCCCTTTCTTCTGCTCCATACCGCCACCAGCTTTCAGCGTTCCTACCAGACGACTCTTGGCAGATTCCTTCAGTTTGATATTGATGGCAGGATCTTGCGAAAACGACATATCTTCCAAAGCCTTGATAGGTTGATGATTGGTCATCACCTCTACCGAACCGACATCCTTCTGATGGATATTGTTGGTGGCGATGGAATAGCGGCCGCCGAGCATATCATGTCCTTCGATATAAAACTTGTTGATTGCCTTTCCGTTATATTTGATTTCTCCCTTATCCGAAACCTCCATTCCCGGCATCTTCTTCAAGACATCAGCCAGACTCTTGTCGTTGGCATCGGCAAAGCTTGCCACATTGTAGGAGATGGTATCGCCCCGCTGTCGGATACTTGGAGCCTTCACCACAACATCCTTCAATTTTGTAGCCTGCTCCGTCAGGAGCACATGATATACAGTAGTATCCTTCGACAAAGGAATGGTTTTCACAGCATATCCCATCATCGAGAAATGCAGCACGTTACGACCTTCCGGAATCGCATTGAGCGACAGCTGGAAACTTCCATCTGCCTGCGTCTTGGTAAACTTCAGGATTCTATTGCCGGCAGCAGGTCGGATGGTAACCATCACTCCCTGCAACCCGTTGCCAGTATAGGCATCTTCCACCTTACCCGACAAGGTGACTTGCTGGGCATAGGTCAAAGTGCTCATACAGATAAACCACAGATATAAAAACAGTTGCTTCATAAATTATCTTCTTGAGAAACCTATCCGTT
>OIZO01001154.1_pt1 | contig 14543 bp, 15 predicted proteins | sample 1588551 | NCBI WGS metagenome assembly OIZO01 (sample SAMN03283271) | human gut metagenome | biome: human-associated habitat; material: feces | host: Homo sapiens | place: Peru | collected 2012 | reverse complement strand
CAAGAAGAAGCAGCTGACCAATATGCGTGCCGCCGGTTCCGACGAGGCCCTGCGCTTAACGCCTCCCAAGGTCATGTCCCTGGAGCAGTGCCTGGAATTCCTGGCCGACGATGAGCTTTTGGAGTGCACCCCCAAGAGCCTGCGGATCCGCAAGCGGGAGCTGGATCATGCCCTGCGGATGCGGAACCTGATGAAAAAACGTGCACAGGAGTAAGGGAATTTCCCTTTCCCCCTCTTGATTCGACACGGTCCCTATGGTAAGATAGGTGAAAGCCTATCTTCCAAGGGACCGTGTCCTTTTTATTTCTATTGTACAGGAGGTCTTCTATGCGCAGAATATGCCTGCTTCTGTTTTCCCTGTCCCTGCTCTGCCTGACGGCCTTTGCGGAAGGCCCGGAGCCGGAAACCTTCACCCTGAGCTTCGTGGGGGACCTGGCCCTGGGCTCTGACGGACTCATGGCCGATGGTCCCTATTCCTTCGCCGCCATTGTCGGAGAGGATCTCGGCTATCCCATGAAAAATGTGGTCCGGTATTTTGAAAACGATGACCTGACCCTGGGAAATCTGGAGTGTGTTCTCCGGGAGGGCCGGTTCAAGACCAAGCCGGATGGCTTCTGCCTCATGGGCTCCCCGGCCTTTGCCGGGATCCTCAGTCAAGGCAGCATCGAGGTGGTGAGCTTGGCCAATAACCACATTGGTGATTTTGGTCCGGAGGGCATTGACGAGACGGAACGCGCCCTGATTGCCGCCGGAGTCACCGGAGTCCGCCAGAACAGGACCCAGGTCGTCACCACGGAGCGGGGATTGAAGATCGGTATTTTTGCCGTCTTTTTCCAAACCGACAATGCTGCCATCGACACCGCTGTAGCAGAAATGCGGGCCCAGGGGGCCCAGGTTCTGGTGGCCCTGGTCCACTGGGGCAGCGAGAACAGCTACCACACCATGGCGGACCAGGACAAATTGGGTCAGACCCTCATTGATAAAGGCTTCCACATTGTCGCCGGAAGCCACCCCCACCTGCTCCAGAAGATCTCGGAATACGCAGGCGGCGTTATCTACTACAGCCTGGGGAACTTCTGCTTCGGCGGCAATCACTACCCTACGGACATGGACACCGCCATTGTCCAGCAGCAGGTCCTCCGGTATCCCGACGGCACTGTGGCCCTGGGCGACCGGACTCTGATCCCCTGCTGCATCAGCAGCGAAACCCCCAGAAACAACTTCCAGCCCACCCCCTATGAAGCCGGGACGGAATACTACGACCGGGTCATCTCCAAGCTGGACGGAACCTTCAAAGGAAACGGCACCGCGCCGGGATATCCCTGGTAACACCAATGCCGCCCTTCCTCATTTTACGGGGAAGGGCGGCAGTCTATCCAGGGAACCTTTTCGCTCTGCCCAGTGAAAAGGGTTCTTAGTCCAGTATCTCGCAGCCGATTTCTTTCAGCTTGGCATCTACCCAGGGGCGGATGTAAGTGCCGTCCTCCAGGATATGCCGCATGATCTCAGCTTCCTTCTTTTCCACAGCCTCGGTGGCCTTTGCCAGAGCCTCCGCCTCCTGGGGGCGAATGAAGAGGACACCGTCATCATCGCCCACAACGATATCTCCCGGGTAAACCAGCTTGCCGCCGATGACCACCGGTACATTGATCTCGCCGGGTCCGTTCTTATAAGGGCCGTTGGGATTTGCACCCTTGGCGTAAACGTGGAAATCCTCCATAGCTGCCAGGCCTCCCCGGTCCCGGATGGCACCGTCGCAGACAATGCCTTTGATTCCCCGGCTCTTGCAGTAGGTCGCCATCAGCTCACCGAAAATAGCCCGGTCCGTAAAGCCTCCGGCATCGATCACAATGACATCACCGGGCTTTGCCAGGTCCATAGCGGCATGGAACATCAGGTTGTCCCCCTGGGGTACCCGCACGGTAAACGCTGTCCCCAGCAGCTGGCCCTTGTAGCCTACAGGCTCAATCGCCGCATCTACCGCTGCCATGCGGTTCATGTTGTCGTCGATATTGGCCACAGGCATATCCTTGAACAGCGCTACCAGCTCCGGCGCGGGGCGCTGAAAGTCCTTCATGATCTTGCATCCAACAGACATTCCTTGTTCCTCCTCAGATAAATTGATAGCCGACATTCTTTTTCAGCACTGCCTTATCCGCCACACAGCGGCCAGGCAGTGTCCCCTTCGTCACAGCACCGGGGACCAGGTCACAGACCATATGGATCTGCGTCTTCTTGCTCCCCACGCCGTAGCTGCCGCAATGGGGGTTGACGATAATGTTATCCAGCTTTTTGAAGGGGTGATCCTCCGGCAGGGGCTCCTGCTCCACCGTATCCAATCCTGCGTAGCGGATCTCGCCGGTTTCCAGAGCCCAGGCCAGATCCATATTGTCGATGACCGGCCCCCGGCTGGTGTTGATGATCATGGCGGAGTTCTTCATCTTCCGGAAGGTCTCCTTATTGAACACATGTGTCGTTTCCGGGGTCAGGTTCACATGGATGGAGATAATATCGCTGCGCTCCACCAGCTCCTCAAAGCTGACAAACTCCACATGGGGATACTGGGCCTTGGCCGCATCGGTGACATAGGGGTCGCAGGCGATGATCTTCGTGCCGAAGCCGCCGTGGAAAATATCATGCAGGCACCGTCCCGCCAGGCCGAATCCGTAGAGGCCCAGCGTCAGCTCCCGGACATCCGGAGGCAGCAGATATTTGCATTTGGGCCAGTTGCCTTTCCGGACCTCCCGGTCGTAGTAGGCGGTATTGCGGATCAGGCCCATGATCATGGCCGTAGCCACATCCGCCAGTTCCTTGGCACAGAACCCAGGGAGATTCAGTACGATCACATTGTTTTCCGCCGCGGCATCCAGGTCGATGCTGTTGACACCGGCGCCAAACCGCTGCACAAATTTCAATCCGGGCAGGGCCTGGATCACCTTCCGGGTCACAGGAGGATTACCGGTAGCCAGGATGATCTGGGCATCCTGGCAGCCCCCGATGATCTCCTCTTCCGTGGGCTCCTTCTGCTGGGCGGCAATGACCTGGTAATCCAGCAGCTCCAGCTGGATCCCGGCAGCGGCATAGGCTGTCCGGACCCGTTCCAGTTCCTCGGCAGTAACACTGCCGTAGTCTTTGTCTACAACAATAGCTTTCATGTCAAATTCTCCTTACAGCGGCCAGAAAATCGGAATAAAAATCATGGAAACGATCAAAATTACAACGCTCAAGCCCAGACCGGGGCGGAAGAAATCCATAAACTTCAGGTTGCCGGGACGGACGATCAAGGTGTTGGTGCCGCTGCCTACCGGGCTCAGGAAGGGAGAAGAGGCGGCTACGCAGATGGCAATGGCGGCGGCGGTGGTATTCATACCGAAGGCCTGGACCACAGGGATCAGCAAAGGTGTTACCAGCAGAGCGCAGGAGGTATTCATCATGGCATTGGTCAGCAGGGTCACCAGAACCATAATAAGACCCAGGACCAGGAGCTTGTTGGGGTTGGCACCCAGCAGCTTTACCGCGCCATCGGCGATCAGCGCGCCGGCGCCGCTGCTGCTCATGCCGGCGGAAACCGCACTCATACCGGCGACAATGAACAGCGTAGACAGGTCAATTGCCTTGTAGGCGTCGTTCTGCTTGATGCAGCCGGTCAGCACCAGGATAAAGGCGCCGAAGGCAGCGGCCAGATACATGGGAAGCCAGCTGAATCCGGCAGCCATAGCCACCATCAGGACGGCCAGGATCACCAGGCACAGAGTTGCCTTTCCCTTGCTGAACACCACAGCCTTGGTGTTGCCCATATACTCTTCCAGATACTCCTGATCGGCAGTCTCGCCAGGGGTCAGGAACTTTTTGCCGATGGTCAGGAAAAAGGCAATACCGGCAATGGTAATGGGAATGCCGACCTTACCCAGCTCGAAGAAGGTCATAGTCGGCACGCCCAGGTCCTCCAGGGCGCCATTGACAACGACATTACTGGCCGCGCCCATCAGAGTCAGGTTGCAGCCGAAGCTGGCGGCGAAGGACATGGGGATCAGCTGCCGGGAAACAGAAACGCCCGCCCGTTTGCTGACGCTGATGACGATGGGAAGCAGCATGGCAACCACGGCAACGCCGCTGCAAACGGAGGAGATGACCGCTGCCACCAGCATGAAGGCAATCATGATACCGTTTTCAGAGGTACCGGTCACCTTGACCAGCACATCTGCCATTTTGGAGGCAATGCCAGTATGGAACAGGGCGGAGCCAACGACCATCATGGCCGCCACCAGAACAATCGTACTTCCGGAGAATGCGGAAAAGAGCTTTGCCGGTTCGATGATGCCGCAGATCACCAGCACACTGCCGCCCAGCATGGATACCAAGGCCGCAGGCAGTTTGTCTGTGACAAAGAAGAAGACCATCACGAACAATACGGTTAATGTTATAATCGCAGGACTCATTGATTTTCCTCCCAATAAATGTCTCTTCTGTCTCTTTACTGACCGTCGCCAAATTCAGAGAAGAAAATTTGTGATGTTTGTATAGTTTTTTCGTGCAAGCTTGCCTTTACGCTGTACATTTTATCAGTGACACTTGCATTCGTCAAAGACAAATGCTATAATGCGAAATATAACGTTACTGTTATAATGCAAAGGAGAAACGCCTATGATTTTCCGGAATTATGAATACTTTCTGGCCATTGCCGACTCCGGCAGTCTGACCAAAGCCGCTGAGCAGCTATATGTCTCACAGCCTTCCCTGAGCCAGTACCTGAAGCGGCTGGAAACAAGCTTAGGGGTGGAGCTGTTCGATCACAAGTCTTCTCCCCTGAAGCTGACCTACACCGGGGAACGGTACTACAATTATGTAAAAAAAGTCAAGCAGCTGGACGAGAATGTGCAAAAGGAATTCCGGGACATTCAGGAGCAAACCGGCGGACGGCTGCGGCTGGGCGTCGCCTTCTGGCGAGGGGCCTGCCTGCTGCCCGATATTTTCCCAACCTTTCATAAGGCCTACCCGGACATCCGTCTGGAGCTGCTGGAAGGACGGTCCTCTCAGCTGGAATCCGCATTGATGAACGACAAAATCGATATTGCCGTTCTGAATCTTCCCCGCACACTCCATTATGACAAGCTGGGCTGCGAGGTCCTCTGTGAGGAGCGTATCCTCCTGGCCGCTCCCACGCAGCACCCCTATACCCAATCCCTTCTTCAGAATTGCCGGGTTCTGGGCGGCCATCCGGTGGCACCTCTGGATATGCTCCGCCATATGCCCCTGCTCCTCACAAAACCAGGCCAAAACCTGACCCACGAAGTCACCTATGCGTTAAATAAGCACCAACTGGAACCGGATATTCTGCTGGAAACCGGCAACCTGACCACCGCCATCAATCTGACGGCCCAGGGCATGGGCTGCACCTTTGTTCCGGAAGAGGGTGCCAAGGTCTGCCTTCATCCAGGGCAGGTCACCTATTTTACAGTGGATTCTCCCGACTTTATATGGGACCTGGGGGCAGTTTATCGCAAAGATAGTTACCTGCCCAATATCGCCCGACTGTTCATAGAAAGCATCAAGCAGCAGCTTCGTGGGAAGACATAATGTTGTTATTATATTCTTTATAGGTTTTTCTCTTCTCTTTTCCCGCAAAAAACGCCCCTGGTGAAGCCAAACAGTGAAGTACGGCCCCGATGAACGGAAACGCCTTACGGACGTTCCACTCATCGGGGCCTTGGTCTATATCACAGCTGGGTCCCCTCATCCGGCCTGGGGCCACCTTCCCCGGAGGGGAAGGGTGAGGGGGTTGTTATTCTTCAAACTTCTTATACACCACGATTCCGCCGCCAATGGCGCCGAAGGCCAGAACCGTCAGCAGAATCGGCACCGCAATGGATATCTTTTTCTTCGCCGGTTTTTGCTCCACAGGGGCTGTGGATTCCCTGGGGACCTCCACCTCTGTCTCCGTAGGCAGGGTCGTCGCCTCCGTAGAGGGCTCCGTTGGGGCCGTGGTCTCCGCCACGGTGCGGCGGAAGGTGACCTCAATGGTGTGCCCGGCCTGGACATCCCGGAAGGTATACACGCCCACAGAGCCCATGCTCTTGCCGTCTACCTTCACATCGTCCACCACGAAGCCGTCTTCCGGCTTGGCGGTGAAGCTGATGCTTTTTCCCTTGGCAGCGGCTACCTGGCCGCTGGGCTCCAGGCTGCCGCCGGTGCCTGCCTTGGCCGTAATGGTGTAGGTGGTGCCGCTGGCCGCAGTGGGCTGAGTAGATGCGGTAGGCTTGGTGGATGTGGTGGGCTTGGTGGTCTCAGCGGTGGAGGAGGCCTTGCGGATGACAAATTTCGCCGGGTTGCTCTCCGCCGCCGTGTAGTTGCCGGTGGCCCGGATAGAGGCCTTTACGTAATAAGTACCCGGCTCCTTGGGCGCGTCGGTGGTAGCCCCCTTGGTGCACTTGCTGTCGGTATAATAGGTATAGGTCACGCCGCCCTGGTAGCTCTCCCCGTTGACGCCGGTGATCTCCGCGCCGCCCAGGCTCTGGCCGTAGCCAGTGTAGTTCACAGTCTTCCCCTCCAGGGCAATGGTGGGGGTGGCCGGGGTGATTTTCACTGTAACGGTGCCGGTAACGTCCTCATAGCCCGGCTTTTCCACCAGGTAGCCCACCTCATAGGTGCCCACCTTGGTGTACTCCGGGAAGGTCGTCAGATCGTAATCTCCGCTGTCATCCTCCCGGTAGCTGATGCTGGCCCCATGGGGGATGGAGACATGGACGGTGGCAATTTTTCCGCTGTACTCCATGGTGGTATCCCGAACCTGGATGTCTCCCATCTCCTGGGTCATGACCACCTTCTTGGGCGCGCTTGCCTCAGAGGGCTGATACTTGTCATCCCCGGCAAACCGGGCATAGAAATAATAGGTATCCCCAGGCTCCAGGTCCAGAAAAACCCGTTTTTCCGTCCAATCCGTGTCCGGGCCCTCCTTGCTCCAGCCCCAGGCGTATTCCGCCGTACCGTGGCCGCCGGTGACCTTCCGGACGATGACCTGGGTCTGGCCCACAGACTCGATCCTTACCGTAGGGGCCTTCTGGGTCTTCTTTTCCGTGGGCTTCTCGGTAGGCTTCGTGGGTTCCTCCGTGGGCTTTGTAGGCTTCTCTGTGGGTTTCGTTTCTTCTGTGGGTTTGGTATCCTCGGTAGGTTTCGTCTCCTCGGTGGGCTTGGTCTCCTCCGTGGGCTTGGTTTCCTCGGTAGGCTTGGTCTCTTCCGTGGGCTTGGTTTCCTCGGTAGGCTTGGTTTCCTCCGTGGGCTTGGTTTCCTCCGTGGGCTTGGTCTCCTCGGTGGGTTTCGTAGTCTCCTCCGTAGGCTCGGTGGTTTCCTCCGTAGGCTCCGCCTTTTGGGTCAGCTTCAGCGTCCCCTCTTTGCCGGCGGTGATCTTGCCCTCATACCGGCCCTCTTCCAGCGTCACGGCCAGGATTTGGGTCTTTTCCGGAAGATAGAGATAGACAGCCCCCTCGTCATCGGTGACCACACCGTCCAGGCTATAGCCCACCGCCGGGTCCATGGTGAGCTTCTGCACCTTCTGCCCGGCGACAGCCTTGCCCTTGTCATCCACCAGTGTGACCTTGGTGGGCTGGAGCTTTGTTTTTCCGTCGCAGATGTCACAGGTGCTGGCCTTTCCCTTGTCGCCGCCCACCAGATTGACAGAGCCCCCCAGCACGTAGGCCTTCTCGGCCTTCAGGCCGTCATTGCCTTCCGTTCCCGCGGCGCTGAGGCCCCCGGAATACACCGTCAGCAGCCCGCAGTCAATGGCCGGGCCGCCCTGGACATCCAGGGTGCCGGAGCCGGAAAGGGTGATGCCCTTGCCCACCAGGCCCGCCCGGTCCTTCGATACCAGCCGGTTCTTCCCCCACAGGAGGAGCTTGCCGTCCTGCTCCATAGTCAGGGCCGCCTTGCCCTCGGGAGCCTCTATGGACAGGCCAGAGAGCACCAGGGTCCCATTGCCCATGGCCCGGATGGTCTTTTTCGAGGTCTCCACCCCGTTCATGGTCAGAGCGATGGTCTTTTCCCCAGAGAGCACCAGCTCCTCCTCTTCCAGGAAATAGTCTGCTCCATTCTCCAGGGTTTCCAGGCTGCCCAGGGAAAAATCCCCGCATTCCACCCACTGGAGCCTGTCCGCCTGGTCTTCCCGGAGGTAGCTCGTCAATGCTTCCAGATTCTCAAAGCCCTCGGCTTCCTCCGCCTGGGCCCGCTCCTCACCGGACAGGGCATAGTAACCCGTGTCCCAAAGCTCCTCCACATGGAGCTTCAGCGCGTCCCGCTCTCCGCTTTCCAGCTTCTGGGCCGCGGACAGCTCCGGCAGCTGGGATATTTTTTCCGTAAAATCTCCCGTTTCCTCCGCCGATACGCCCAGGGGCAGCACCATGCAAAGGGCCAAAGCCAGAGAGATGATTTTTTTACTGTACATAGCTTTTCCTCCTTCCTATGTAGAATCAGTATACCATATTCGGGAGAATGGGACAATAGACAAAATGTGAACGGGCGGGGGTGGAATCTTAGGGTTTTCTTAAGGGGGCTACCTTCTTCCAGACTGCGAGGCAAAGCAAAAACCTGCCGCAAAACAGGATATCTGCATACCACGCAGTAATCCCCGCTTTGCGGCAGGTTGCTATTCAGAAATATCAAGTTGTCATCGATCAGGAAATATTTCCGGAAGCGTCACAGCTAATAGAGAAATTCACATTGACTTTCAGTAATCCCTTTTTCAGCTTTCCGGTAAGCGTTGCCGTTCCACCGCTGGAACTCAGCGAACTCTGCTGATAACTCCAGCCGTCATAGGTCGAGTAATCAGAAACCGATTTGGAGACAACAGAGACAGAACTTCCGTTATAACGGAAAGTCGCCGTAAGGGAAATTTCCGCAATTGTGTCTCCCTTATAGGTGAAGGTCCTGGTCTTCGTCCCGGAGCGTTCGGATGTTCTGGCAAACGTCGGCGAGACGATAACCGTATCATAGTACGAAAAATTCGAATCCTTCGGTGCCTCGGCAGCACAGGGAAGTGCCGCACAAGCCAGCATCATTGCAGCAAGCAGGAAAATGACTACTCTTTTCATTTGGGGATCTCCTTTTCGTTAATTTTTATCTCTTCGCTGACTGACACCTGGTCGTACACTACAACCGGATTGCTCTTTTCAAACCAGATATATAGAGTCCCAGCTACCAACACCGCGACGAAGATACATAAAAGAAATCGCCACATTTTTTTCTCGTTCTGGAATTTACGAATCTCCTTCACCGAAACACTTTCCATCAGTGAGGACGCCATTTCTTGCGGCGGTCCAAAACTTATAGCAAACTGATCATAAGCGCCATCTTCCATACCTGAGGAATCTTTGAAGTCCTCTAGTTGACTCAGCAAATTTCTACGTAGCTTTCGGTCACATTTTAAGGAAGCCTTTACTTCCCTCTTGTATTTATTCCAGCCCTTCATCATAGCCGTCCACCGTATCTTGAATGATATTATCTACACCCATAGAAAATCTATTGTATACATCTACTAGTTGCAGGAGATAATCACGTCCTGATTCCGTGATTCGATAGTACTGCCGCAGCCGTCCATCCGGTGCTGTACATTTCTTACTTTCGGAAACGTAACCAGCCTTGCTCATACGATAAATCACACCGTAGGGAAACACAATAGACAGCGTTCCCTTGCTGATCCGCTGGATTTCTCCCGCCAGTTCGCCAATGAAATAATCTCTTTTCGAAAAAATCGCCAATATCAGCATTTCCGTCAGCGCCTTTTTTAAATTCTCTTCCAGGCCTGATGGAGAACGCCCTAAATCATCTTGATTCGCCATTTCTCACCTCGGATAAAACCATGTAATCCATCTGTCCGTATTGTAGCCAATTGTTGATCGTATGTCAAGTTATTTTTTTTACGAAAAATATTTGTCGTTGACAAAATAATTGTTTTGTGCTATTGTTGAGCTAAAGAAAACAACGGAGGTGAGTCCGATGCAGTAATACCGCATGTGTATAAGCTTATCTTAAATCAATACTGCCAAAGAGAGTGAGGAGGTTCTTCCATGAAAAAAAGACATTTCCCCCGCGGCGTGACAGCCCTTTTGCTATTAGCCATGCTTCTTTCTGCATTGGCAACCACCGCTTTTGCAGCAGAAGCTCCGGTTCCGTGCTCGAATCGAGACATCCAATTCTACGAAGAGGCACCCGCTTTGACTTCTTTTGCTCAAACGGGCACTGGGGAGAAAGATGATAAATCACCAGCATGGATGCGCATTGATCGCATGCCTAATGGATCGTTCATTCGTGTTCGTATCGTTGGTTCCAATGTAGAGGATCATGCGTGCACTTACTCTGAGTACAACTCCGGAGAAGGTGATCCTCGGTGCAGCGATTGTATGCGCCTTACTTCAAGACGATATTGGGTTCCTTATGTGAGATGCAAAAAGGGCATAAATTATGCAATTAGCTCCACTGTTTTCGAGCAGGGTTATCGATATTCATCTCTTGGATTCCAATCCACCATCAACCCGAATTCCCAACATGTATCCGGATTTTGGAGCGCAGATAGTACCGGCACCGGCTACTCAATCCCAGACGCTCCCTAGTTCACAGCACAATACCAGTCACGTCCGTGGCTGGTATTGCACTATCCCCCCACAGAAAGGATCGTTTATATGAAACATCACGTCCATAACATCATTCTATTCCTGGTAACACTGTCTTTCCTTTTTACCGGCTGCTCCGCAAGCACAATTGGCCTCAAAATGGCAGACCAAATCAAGGAACACACCAGCTCTTCCACAGATTCTCTGCCACCCCAAGACGTTACGCCCAGTGATCCAGCAGAAACGGATGATAATGCATCCCTTCCAATCACATTTTCCGTTTCCCACGCCGGTGATGGAGCTCTTGGTGTTTCCGTAAATCAGGTTCGCATAATACGGCAGCTGGAGGAATTGCCTTCCACAGACGGCTTTATCGATTCATTTGCAAGCGCCTATGGAGGCGACCCGGAAAATCCAACACACTATGAATATCCCGATTTATTTTGTGCCGATGGCAGCATGCACGATGGGATATACATGGTGCTGTTGGACGTGACCGTTTCCAATCCTGATGGTGCAACCAGCCGCTATCAAAATATCAACGGAGATTGGGTCGATCACTATGAGGACCCATACCTTTTTCAGGCGCAAGCGCTTTGTAGGATCATCGACAGCATCAACTTAACAGACAGTCACATCGACCTCTCTTATTTTAGCGGCAAAACCGACACTTGGAAAAATCCAGACGCCTTTTTCCTTGGGCCTGGGGAAGAAAAAAGCTTTCAGCTAGGATTTCTTGTTGGATATCAGATTTACATCCAGGATGATCAGATCAAGGGAACGCCCATTTTACCGGAAAGCCTTTTACTCTGGGCTCTTCTTGAGGATTTTTCGACAAGCACATGGGAACTGCACTTGCAGTAAATGGGCAGCGGAGGGGACAAATGGCTGGAATATTGAAGACAGAGCTTTGGAAAGCAAGGCACAATCGGCTCTTTATACTGGCACTGACAGTTGGGATCACAATTGCGCTGTTCCATGCAAAAGAAACCGCCTCTATGGTCCAAGAGGCACGGTATTACAACCTAGAGCTGGGCCTCGGCGGGGGACCTGATCCCTGTTCTCTTTTTCTGTATTGGATGCCATTCACCGGGTATACCTATAGCAGCTTCCTGTTTTATGAACTCTGGCCGCTTTTGGCCGCAATCCCGTTTTCATGGTCATACAGTCAGGAGCGCTGCAATGGGTATTATTTTCAGACGATATCCAGAGTCAAAAAAATCACCTGGTTTCACGCAAAATTTCTGGCTATTTTCATCAGCGGCGGTGTCGTTACCGTCATTCCCCTAGTCGTCTGTCTATTGGCCCAGGCAACCTTTGCTCCGGCAATTCCCATACAATATAACATGATGCAGGTAATTGGCCTCAGCAACGTGGATTTTTTGGCGTGGCTATATTATACACACCCTTGGATATACTGTGTTTGTTGGTGCGGCATACAATTTCTTTTCGGCGGGACCGCCGCAGTAACCGTTTTTCTGTTTGGAAGCAAATTGCGATTCGTACCTCTCGCCATTTTGCTGCCATACGGCTTGTTTTACTGTCTTGCCGCATTAGGAACAGCTTTCAGGTCCTTTGTAAACGTAACCATTGAGACAAATATTCTGCACGCGGCAATGGCCACACCGCTAAACCATAATCCAGGTTGGATGATATTCTCATACATTGGTATCTTAACGTGTATTTCTTATTTGGTTGGTTTTTCTCAGGTGGTGCATCATGACCTTTTATAAACCGATTCAACATGATTTGCGCTGCGGTTTGCTCCGCGCCGAATATTGGCTTGCCGTTTTTGTGACAAGTATTTCACTGCTCCAGTATTTTCGACTTTTATCTCTTCACAGCATATCAGGAACTTTAGGCGACTGCTTATTGTATCTGTTCCGTGGAGAACAGGCTATTTCGTCTCTGTCTTCCGGAAATCAAAAAACTGAGATACCCATACTTTGGATATTGCTCATAGTCACCTGTCCTGCACTGCATATCCGTTATTTCCTGGATGGTTTAACAATGAATGGGCAGCAGATCATGATTCGCTGTCAAAGCAGGAAGCATTGGATCGTATCCAAATGCGTTTGGGCAATGGCTGGGGGCTGTTTATACTATCTAATGATACTGATTTGTGCTGTAACATCCTGTATCATAATGAATCAAGTACTTTCCCTCTCTATGACAGCCTCTATTGCGGAGGATATCCTGAATACAGACACCGTTTCTGCGAAACAAGTGCTCTTTACCACCGTTGTGAAGCCATTGATCGTTTTCCAAACCTGTAACCTTCTGCAAATTGCGCTGCAAATGTTCATTCATCCAATCGCCGCTTTTTTGATTTGCTTTGTAAGCATACTTTTTTCCCTGTACAGTCCCATTCCATGGATTCCTTTTGCCGGAGCAATCGCAGTCCGGAATATACACATTCCTATGGCAAATATAGAGTCTTGGATTTCCATTGTCAGCTGTTTTATTGCGCAGCTTTTGTGTATATCCATTTCAATCTGGAGATTTTCCAGCATCGATCTATTGCGCAGAGAGGATACCTAAATGAAAATCAGGAGAAAGCATCTATTTCTTTTCATATCCATATCGCTGTGCGGTATTCTGTACATATTTCACTGTGTGCAGTTGAATTCCTACTATCAAAAATTGGATACAGTTCGGGACGAAATCTACTATATTGGCCAGGAAATTTCTTTGGGCGAGAACAATATCGGCGGCTCTATGCAGGCTAATGGATATTCCATCCGTGTAAATGGCTTAAAAATCGCAGATACAAAAGATTATATAGAAAAAAATAACATTTCTCTAGAAGGTCGAGGTTCTTCTCTTTCAGAGCGATTGGCGCTGGTTCCTGTAACTGTACGGCATGTAAATAGTAACGATACCGGTGTACCTGTTCTCCTTTTTGAGCTTTATGGCATCGATTTTTATGCAGTTGTCGATTTTGAGCTATTTTATTCACTCAATCCCGATGTAGAATCTGCTACTTGGGGAGTCTTTGTGCCCCAAGGCTCCGAACAGGAAATCTTGATACCATTCCGACTAGACCGTGATGAATTTAATTCCCACACCTGGAATCGACTTGATAATTATCACTTTTCTGTGTTATTAACGACGGGCCCAGCCCGAATCATCGTCCGGTTAGAAGAGGTGCACAGGTAATATGAACATTCAAATTAACAATTGCTCTAAAAAAATCAAAGGTACAACCGTATTGCAGAATATCACCCTGGAGCTATCTGGTGCAACTGTATATGGCTTGCAGGGTCCCAACGGCTCTGGAAAGACCATGCTCATGCGGTTGATTTCCGGATTGATCCGCCCTACATCCGGGAGCATTACCATTGACGGAAAAACATTGGGAAGAGACTTCGACTTTCCGCCATCCATGGGCCTGCTTCTTGAAAATCCGGAATTCCTTTCGGAGTATACTGGTGTCATAAATTTGAAAATGCTGGCCAATATCCAAGGACGCATTGGGCAGGAAGAAATCTGTCAGGCGCTGCTCAAAGTTGGTCTTTCCCCGGAAGATAAGCGAAAATACCGCAAATATTCTCTGGGCATGAAGCAGCGTTTGGGAATCGCTGCCGCAATTATGGAAAGGCCTGATTTAATTCTATTAGATGAACCGACAAACTCTCTGGATGAAAAAGGTACGGAACAAATTTGTGAACTGATTCGTGCAGAATGTCACCGCGGTGCCCTGATCGTTCTGGCCAGCCACGATTCAAAAGTGATTGAACGTGTAGCCGATGAAGTATACGTTGTCAATAACGGATGTGTTCAGAGGAAAATCTGAAGAACTAGTCTCCCGTTCTCAAAATGAAAAAGGGCCCATCCGGGCCCTTTTGACTATAGCAAAAACCGCCTCGCGAAAGCGAAGCGGTTTTCTCATCATGTTGGCATTACCTATCTTCCCGGCAAGTCACCCTGCAAGTATTGTCGGCG
>OIZO01001153.1_pt1 | contig 14547 bp, 12 predicted proteins | sample 1588551 | NCBI WGS metagenome assembly OIZO01 (sample SAMN03283271) | human gut metagenome | biome: human-associated habitat; material: feces | host: Homo sapiens | place: Peru | collected 2012 | reverse complement strand
CTATATAATAAGACAGCAAATCATCTTTTGTCTTAAAGTGATGATAGAAACTTCCATTCGACACGCCTGCTTCTTCACAGATATTCTTGATCGACAATTTTTCATATCCGTTCTTCTGAAGAATCTTCTTCGCTGCCCGAAAGATTTTTTCCTTTGTTTCCTGTGATTTTTTTTGCTGCTTAGATAATTCCGTTTTTGTACTCATTGTTGTTAAAATTCTCCCGTATGCATATTAAACTATAAAATGTATTATAACATAATCAGCACTTTTTTTCAACGAAACAGAGTGGACTCTATTTTATAAACACGGTGGTTTCATACCTTTTGCCCCGGTTCCTTTGTCTTAATTCCATTACACCTCCACATGGTGGATTGAGTATCAGTTCTGTTTGATAATCATTCATTACTGTACGCATCGTTTTTGTCCAAATGGAAAACGGAAATGCGCTTTGTTCTGTCTGATTACTTGTAAAATCTGCAATATAAGCGTTCTCACCGCCAGTGAGACTTAATTTATCCATATAAATTACTTAGTGCGACAGCCCCATAAAAAACACCCCTTACTTTCGTAAAGGGCGAATGATTCGCGGTACCACCTTAATTATATGTTGCTGTGAACATACCTCTCTCCGTTCTGTAACGTAAACGACACAGGATATCCTACTTTCTTCTATAATAAATAGTAATTATAAATAGCAATTGCAATTTGCTTTCGCAAAGCAATTTCAAACATCCGGTTCAAAAGCTACCTTCCATAATCCTGTTTCCGAAACCGTCTCACAGCCTTTGGACGATTCTCTCTGACGGAAGTAATCATGTACTCCTCTTTCTCAACACCTTTTATATTTTATAAATTTGTTAAATCTAATTAACTAAACTACATCATATCTTTCAAGTGTCAATTTGTCAAGGAGTTTAGGGATTCTTAATAATGTCGCACTCAAACGGCGCATATGTTCTTTCTTTATATGTTATTTCATAATTATTATGATTGATCACAATGGTCTTTTCCAGATTTGCTCCACGTTTCACAACTTCGACACCTTCCGGTGACGGAGTCGTTTCTATCGCCTGCTCCAGGCAGATTCGATTCATGATTCGTTTCAAAGTTCCCTCATCCACGCCACATCCGATATAGTATACCATTCCGTTTCCATTCTTCTTGCGTGTCACCGCCGCATAATTCTTATAATATTCTTCATCATCATAACGATAGAGAACGTCCGCGTCTACGCTAACTAACATATCTCTGAAAATGCCGCCATATCCTTCTGTATCTTCGAACGGTCCACATCCTTTGATTTTAAACGCATTCAAATCCTGAAGACTTTCTGTTTCATCCACATATACACCCGCAAGCTTGTCATATCCAAGCGGTATCATTTTCCCGAGCTCCAGATTATTGTCTGCATTCTTCACTGCATTTCTGTACGTCAGGACCACCGTTCCTCCATTTTCAACAAAGGCTTCCACTCTTTCACGAAATTCCGGTTTCATGATAATCATCTGAGGAAGTATTACTACCTTATATTCTAAAAAGTCCCGATCTTCCGGAATCACATCCACCATAACATTTTCATCGTAAAACGCTTTGTGAATCTTCTTCATTTCATTTGATGGATCCAGCAGAATGCTCTGTTTCTGGATTCGAAAGGCTGCCAGTGAATCATAATCGTAAACAATTGCCACATCACTTTTAATCGATGTTGTCAGCACATCTTCATACTTTTTAATCTCTGTAAAGAAGTTCTGGACTTCATAGAACTTGCGGCGTTTCTTATTGTCCGCGTCGATCACGCCGTAACAGAACTGCTCGGCACCTTTTGTTGCACCCCGGTAACGGAAGTACATGATGGAATCACAGCCTCTTGCCATTCCCTGAGAGGACCACATCTTCGCCTGATTCGGTCTTGGCAGGAATCCGGTAACATCATGCCCCTGAGCTCCCATAATTGCTTCTGTGATCCAGAAGTTCTCACCTTTTAGTCCACGGATGTAATCCAGCCCGAATGCGATTTCATTTGGAGCAATCGGCTCCTTTTGACCGCCCCATACCGGGTAATTATTATATGCTGCGATGTCTAACTTTTTCGACACTTTGCTGTAATCCACATGTTTATCGAGTCCCCCTCCCGGGAAGTCATGGATCACAACCGCCGAAGGACAGATTTCTTTGATCAGATCAACCTGAAACTCTGCGAAGTCAACAATGCTTTTATTCCGGAATCTTTCCCAGTCCAGACGAAGAGACGGATTATGTGTCGTAATTGTCTCTGCCGGCACCGGAATTTCATCAAACTCATTATATTCCTGTGACCAGAATGTTGTCCCATATCTGTTATTTAACAACTCTATATTTCCATCAAATTTCTCAGACAAAAAATTTCTGAAAGCCTTCTGACAGTTCTCACAGTAACAGATATCACTGCCTTCATGTCCAAATTCGTTGTCAATCTGCCACGCAACTACAGCTTCTTCCTCCTTGTAGTGTTCCACCATCTTACGAATGATCTTTTCCGAATACTCATACATATATGGACTGTTAAAGCAATATACATGTCGTCCGCCAAATGTTCTCTTTTTCCCGCCTTCAAACTCGGACAGGATGGACGGATGTTTCTTCGCAAGCCATGCCGGAATTGTAGCGGTCGGCGTTCCAAGGATTACCTTGAGTCCCTTTTCTTTTGCCATCGCAATCACCCTGTCAAAGAAGGAGAAATCAAATTCTCCCTCCTTTTTTTCCATCAGATGCCATGCGAATTCTGCGATTCGAATCACATTAGATCCCAGTTCCAGAATGTTATCCATATCTTCGCTCATCATGGATTCATCCCATTGCTCCGGGTAATAATCTACACCTAAATACATCTCTATTCTCTCTTTTTCTTTTATGCAGTCTGAATTACTCTACTTCAGCTTTTTTGTTGTTGACACTTGCCATAACCTTTTTCAGAAGTTCACCTTCCAGTTTATAGCCTTTTTTATAAATTACGAATGCAAGAACTGTTACGATTGCCGGAATGATACACATAATCACACGCAGTCCCATGATTGTAGATGCAGACTGTTCTGCATTTGCCACGTAACCAACTACAGTCAAGCCGACACCTACCAACCACGCTGCAACTGCGGAGGCTGTTTTAACAAGCAGTGTCTGGAAAGACGCGATGATACTTTCATTTCTTGTTCCTAATTTGTACTCGCCGTAATCAATGATATCTGCAAGCATAACCGTTGTCGCACCCAATGTAAGTCCTGAACCGAACTTATAGAACACACCGCAGATAGCGATTACCGGTGCATTTGTTGCAAATACAAGTCCCGCCAGTACCAATCCGATCAATCCGATTGCCGGTGTAAAGCTTGCAATTGCAAATACCTGCTTCTTTGTAAATTTTCTTGAAATAATCGGGAACACAAACAATGCACCGATTTCTGCAAACTGTGCTGCTGTCTGGAATACAGAGTATAACTCAAATTCTCCGACTACATATTTGAAGTAGTATGTAGCAGCTGTTCCTGCAATCTGAACAACCAGATTATAACAAAGTACAACACCGATATATACTTTCAACTGATCATTTGCAGTAATAATATGGAACGCATCTTTGAGCGATGTTTTCTGTGTACTCTTCGGATCAGCAACAGTTTCACAGCTCTTATCTTTTACGAAGATTACAGTAATCAATTCTGTTGCTACAAATACAACTGCGATACCTACTGCTAATTTTGCATATCCGACTACATCGCTTCCGTTCCCAAGTATTGCAACTAATTTGATTGCAAATGCACTCATCAAAAGCCATGCCAGACTGGCAAAGATACGTGGAATAACGGACATCTGATCTCTTTCTTCCTTTGTTTTGGAAAGGGATGGAAGCATTGACCAGTACGGGATGTCCATCAATGTGTAAGTCATTCCCCATAAAATGTACATTACTGAGAAATACGCATACAGTCCAAATCCTGATAATGATGCAGGCTTATGGAACAAGAATACAAGTACAACCGCGTTTGCCACCGAACCGATTAAAATCCAAGGTCTGAATTTTCCCCATTTTGTTCTTGTATTATCTACGACAAATCCCATCATCGGATCATTCACTGCATCCCAGACACGGGCCACAAGGAACAGGTTACCTACAAAAAGAGGGGATAATCCTACCGTATCTGTCATATAAATCATAAGGAAATATGCAATGATCGCATAGCACAAATCCTTACCTAAAGCGCCGATACCAAAATTCATTTTGGTTCTCCATGTTAATTTTGATGTTTCCATTTTCTCTCTCCTTTAAAAATATATTCACGCACCGAACGATGCGCTGCGTTCTTTGACAACCCCTAAACAGCAGCCTCTATTTTACTTTGTTCAATGTTATGATCGTACTTGCGTAATCTCCCTTTAACTGAATATTAAATCCATGTTTCATGAGATAACTTCCGCTCTTTGTAATCTCGCCTTCATCCATTGTCAAGGTATAACGTCCGTCTTCACACAATCCGCTTAATTTTATGTTTACCCCGCGATGTCCGATTTTGCTTTGCGGAAGAAATACGAAGATCACTCCCTTGTCTTCCTTCAAATACTGATATGTAAAGTAATCATTGGAAGATGTATTGCTCAGCCGATAAAAATCTCCCTCTTGAATAATCGGTCTGATTTCCTTATACTGCCTGATCATCTCCTTCGAAAGCGCCACATCCTCATCTGATAATTTGAGAATATTGCAGCCGATCCCTAACGTTCCCATCATGGCACTGTGATACCGGAATTTCATTGGAATCACTCTGCCTGACAGGAAGTTCGGACAATCTGTCACCCATGCACGCATTGCTTTGATCGGATAGATATAAGAATAGCTATCCTGAATAAACAACCTGTCATAGGCATCGGTATTGTCGCTTGTCCAGAAATCATCGAAAATACCGAGAATTCCATAATCAATTCTTCCACCGCCGGAAGCACACGCCTCAAACAGCACATTCGGATGTTTCTTTTTCAGTTCTGTAACAATTCCATATACTGCCTCAATGTGTCTGTACCAAATATCTTTCTCTGTCGAAGTCTGTGAAATCGGTCTGTTTGCATCCCACTTAATGTAATCAATGTCGTAGGTTGTCAGTAGTTCATCCAGCATTTCATATACAAAATCTCGAACCTCTTTCTTCGTCATGTTCAGAACATATTGCCCTCTGGATGTGTCACTCTCTCTTGTCTCGAAATGATAAATCCAATCCGGATGATTCTTGTAAAGCTGCGCTTTCGGATTCACCATCTCCGGCTCTACCCAGATTCCAAACATCATATCCATTGCTTTCACTTCCGAAATCAGCTCGTTTAACCCGTTCGGGAACTTGCTCTCATTCACATACCAGTCACCAAGGCCATTATCGATTCCGTCTCTTTCGCCAAACCATCCGTCATCTACAACAAATAATTCCGCCCCGATTTCTTTTGCTTTTTTTGCCAGATGAATCTGTTCCCGGCAATTTACCTTGAACTCTGTTGCTTCCCAGGAATTATAGAGTACCGATCTGTGTCCTTTACGAAGAATATGATCCTGCGCAAAATGATGCAGATTATGAGACATTGTTGCAAATCCATTACTTGAATATCCACAGATCACTGACGGTGCACAGAATTCTTCACCCGGCTTCAATTCCAGCATAAAGTCATGTGAATTCAGTCCGATTTGTGCCAACGTCTCACCATACTGTGTCTGTTCAATTACTCCGCTGAAATTCCCGCTCATTCTCAGCGCACCGAAGTAAACATCACCATGATTCTCTGTTGCATCCTTATCCAAAATAAAATACGGATTGTGATTGTGTGTTGAAATCCCCCTTCGATTCTCAATGACAATCTTTCCATAATTGACCTTTTGAACAAATCTCTGCTGCTCTGCTCCCCAGTGTCCGTGTACATTTGTGAAATTCAGCCCTTCACACGGAATGTGGAATTGTCCGCTGTGAATCTTCTCGATTTCGATTGTCTGCTCTGATTCGTTTTTAACTACCACAGTCCGCTCCATCAAATCGTACGCTTCATATACGCTGTAATGAAGTTCCATAATAAAATCATAATAAGAATCTCTCAGTGTAACAATCAATGTTTCCTTCGTATCAGATTCAATTACTTCATATCCACAGTACTGATAAACAATTTCCCTTGTACCATCTGCGAAGGTTGCTTTCAAACAATGTTCCTTGTATCGTAGACTTCCATACACCGGAAATTCTTCTCGGGTAATCTCATAAACAGGATCGTTTGTCGATACTTCCGTCAACTTCGGCATCTCAAAATCATCCACCGTATAAATCTTACTTCCCCAATACAAATGTCTTACAAGCCCCTGATCATCAATCCCGAAAGCATAACTGTTCGATTTTGTCTGTAATAAGAAAATATTTTCTTTCTGATTTACTACAATACTCATCGCGACATCTCTCCTTCCTTTATCCATTCAGATATTGTTTTCGTTTGTGTTGTAATCATATCACCACTTTTAGTAAAAGTCAATAAATATTTTACTAATTCATTTTCTGGTTTGTGTAATTACTAACGAACTTTTTCAACTTTGATCACGTCTTTCTCTGTGTTTTTATCTAGATTTTTGTGTATTTATCACAATTTTTGTCAATCTTCCATTATTTTTTACCAATGATTTTTGTGCGTAATGTTAGTAAATATTTTACTTCTTTCTTTAAATAGCTTAAGAAAACAAAAGTCACCAGTATAAAACTGATGACTCAAATTTAGCTCCTATACTCTTTTCACACTGTCTCTTTCAATCAATTTACAAGGCACTACAATTCTTCTCGGATAACACACACCCTCATTCTGCCAGATACTTTCCATACTTGAAATTGCTGACTTTGCGTTCTCTGACATAAATACTTCGATGGAAGATAACGCAGGATTTGCAAATTCTGAAATACTTGTATTATTAAACGAGATGATACTAACATCCTCCGGAATATAGATTCCCTTTTCCGCAAACGCCCTCTGCATCCCCGGAATAATAACATCACTTGCAACAAAAAATGCAGTCGGCCGCTTTTTCTCACTCTCTAAATACGCCTTTACCTTCTCATACCCGCTTCCCGAATTCATTTCACAGTCTATGATATAATCCTCTTCAAACCATCCGTAACTCCTCATTTTGTGATTATACCAATAAAATCTGGGATCCATCGTTAATTCCTTGTGATTTCCTAATGTATTTACCGCTCCAATAAACCCAATCTGCGTATGTCCCTTCTCTATAAACTGCTCAAACACTTGCCGGATTGCAAGATGATAATTCGGAACGATACTGAAATATTTTGTCTCATCCGGTGAAGAATCTACAAACACAATATTATCTGTAAATTCTTTGAAGCTTTCAATCTCATTCTCCGAAAACCTTCCAATTGCAATCACGCCATCTATTTCCTTATCATCATATTTGATAAACCGCCCCCGACTGTCCCTAAGCAACGTAACCGTATTCCATTGTTTTGCAAAACACTGCTGCTCTATTATATTTTTCAGCACAAGATAGTAAACATCTTCCTGCAGCTGTGCAACATCTAACATCTGCGCAATACCAATGCGTGCAGTTATTTTCTCGCTCTCACGAATCTCATTCTCTTTCCCATAGCGCTGTACAATCGTTTTATATCCAAGCTCTGCTGCTATGTGAAAAATCCTTTCTCGTGTCTGTACCGAAACATTTAACGTCTCATCTCTATTCAAAACCCTGGACACCGTTGCCTGTGACACGTTTGCCTTATTCGCAATATCTTTTAATGTTGCCATGTACACTCCTCCTACCACTGCTTCTATAGTACATCTTTTTTTCAAGGAAGACAACATTTTAGGAAAATTTTTACTAAATGCATAAACTGAATAATTCCTGTTTGCAGATTAGTCTGCGAGCAGTTATACTCCGTTCAATGCTTCCGTTGTCGCATATGCTTTCAGGTGCTGGATCTGCGCCCGGATCCCGGTTCTAACATCGGGATAAGAGTTTCCCGGCACGCCGTCCCCCGTCGAATCCGCATTCTCCGTTGAACTCACATTCTCCGCACTTTGTTCCCGTGCTTTTTGATTTTCTTCTGCTGCCATCTGCTCTGCCTTCTCTTTCAACTCCGGCACAGTATTCCCCATTGCGAATCGATATCCAGCCTCTCGAAATGCACTCAGATCGTTCTCTCCGCCCCCGATATATGCGATTTCATGCTTTGAAATATGTAATTTCTCTGCCAAATGCTTCAATGCATTTCCTTTCGATGCCTCTTTCGCAAATATCTCCACGTATATTTTAGAATATGCTGCCGAAAGTTCCGGATACTTTCTCAGAATCTTTCTCACCCTGCTTTTTCCATCTTTCGAAGAGAAATAAAACTGCATTTCTTCCACTGCATGAGCACTGTTTTGTATCGTATCGATCAGGTTCCGCGCTCTGTCGTCGGCACGATACAGATTCCTGCTGCCACAGCCTGCTCCAAAGCCTGCAGGGTTACCTCTCTCATCCGACTCCTACTGTCCAGGCATGTGCCATCCATATCAATTGCCAGTAATTTTATCATTGCTCATTTCTCCATTCACTTCCAAATACTCTTAATAATCCACACAAACAATACCAACTTATAGGAAAACCGCTTCCATATGTTCCGTTTAAATATCTCACTCGCCGAATATAATACACAGGCAATTGGTATTAATATCATAAATGCCGATTTCATAAATATGCAGAAAATGCGCTCGGGATTGCATAATGTTTCTCTAAATCTTTTTTTCCGGCAAAAATAATCTCCGGCTTCTTCAATTCTCTCTCCAATTCATCCACAAGAATCTCATACCCCGTCATATGCCATTCTACATGACTGAAGATATGCTTTGCCTTCGGCAGTTTCTTTACACGCACAGGTACAAGCCCCAACTCCTTTGCATATTCTACAACCTGCTTCTGCGTCAGATGTCCTTCTACATTTGGAAATTCATACAATCCAGCCAGCAATCCTTTTTCTGGTCTCTTTTGAATCGCAATCTCCTCATTGTCACAGAATCTCAAAATTGTTCTTTTCTCGACCCTGCGTTCTTTCGCCTTTTTCTTCACAGGAAAATCCATCTGGCATCCATCCTGATAAGCGAGACACACATCTCTGACAGGACAGATCTCGCACTTTGGCTCTCCATTCGGCAGACAAACGATCGCACCAAGCTCGATCAACCCTTGATTAAAATCCCCCGGTGCATCCACTGGAATCACTTGTTCAAGCATCCGTTCTATCTTTTTTCTCGTACCCGCCTTCATGATATCATCACTGTCTTTTAGTATCCTTGTGATCACACGAAAGACATTTCCATCCACAGCAGGTTTCTGCTGATGATAAACAAACGAGCTGATTGCACCGGCTGTATAACTGCCAATTCCCTTTAGCTTTTTTATCTCTTCAAATGTATCCGGGAATACACCATTATATTCTCCCATCACCTGTTGTGCTGCTGCTTTTAAATTCCTTGCCCTGTTGTAGTAGCCAAGTCCTTCCCACAGCTTAAGCAGTCTGTCTTCCGGCACTTCGGCCAGTGCTTTGATATCCGGCAGTTCTTCCAGAAATCGCGCATAATAAGATTTAACTGCTTCCACTCTTGTCTGCTGCAACATAATCTCTGAAATCCAGACCCGATACGCATTCACATGCTTCCTCCACGGAAGATCTCTCTGGTTCTCCCGGAACCATTCGACAAGAGGTTCTACTGTCTCTTGAAGTCTCTCACATGCCAAAGCATCTGCTTCGTATTTTTTCTTTTCATTACATTTCATTCAATACTATTTCCTTATATATAAAAATATCTGTTCAATATTGTAACACAATACCAAACAGATATTCTATAGATTAAAAATTAAATATTTTTTCGTAACTGTTCAGAGCCAACCTCCAAAATGCTACGCATTTTCTTTTACAGGATCTTTGAAAGGAACTCCTGAAGTCTTGGATCTTTCGGATGTTCAAAGAATTCTTCCGGGGCAGCTTCTTCCTTAATCTGACCGTCATCAATGAAAAGAACTCTTGAAGCAACCTCACGGGCAAATCCCATCTCATGAGTAACAACAACCATTGTCATTCCCTCTTTTGCCAGATCTTTCATCAGTTCAAGTACTTCTCCTACCATTTCCGGGTCAAGTGCTGAAGTCGGCTCATCAAAAAGAATCACGTCAGGATTCATAGCCATGGAACGGATAATCGCGACACGCTGTTTCTGTCCACCGGAAAGTGTAGACGGATACACATCCGCTTTATCTTCCAATCCAATTCTCTTCAAAAGAGCCATTGCCTGCTCCTTTACTTCTTTCTTGATCTGCTCCTTTGTCTCAGTGATCGGAATCATTTCTTCCTTCTTGTCACTTCCACGGAACATATTTTTAAATTTGATCATACGATTCTTTTTCTTTGCCTTATCAATGTCCTTACATCTTAGATATGCAGGTGCCATCATGACATTCTGAAGAACTGTCTTATTATTATAAAGATTGAAATGCTGGAAAACCATTCCCATATGGCGGCGATGCTGATTAATATCAACCTTCATATCTGCGATATCAACACCATTGAAAATAATACTTCCGCCTGTCGGGTCTTCCATACAGTTCAGGCATCGTAAAAATGTACTTTTACCAGAGCCGGATGGTCCGAGTACCGCAACGATATCGCCTTTATTGATCGTAACATTGATTCCCTTCAGAATCTCTTTGTCCCCAAAGCTTTTTTGCAGATTAATTACGTCTATCACTCTTCTTCAGGCTCCTTTCTAATAATTTAACAAGCAATGTGATCACAAGCACAAGTGCAATGTAGATTAACGCCATTACAAGGTACGGTACCATGAATTCGTAGCTGTTACTTCCGATATAGTTAAATGCAACATAAAGGTCAGCTGCACCAACAAAGCTTACTACGGAAGTCTCTTTAATAAGAGAAATGAACTCATTTCCAAGTGTCGGAAGAATGTTCTTTACAGCCTGCGGAATAACAATCTTCATCATACTTGTTCCAAAACTGAGTCCGACTGCTCTTCCGGCTTCCATCTGTCCCGGATCGACAGACTGGATTCCGCTTCGCATGATCTCTGAAATATATGCACCACTATTCAGACCAAATACAACCATAGAAACCTGTACTCCGGTAATCTTCACCCCCAAAATCGGAAGGAGTACATAATAAAAGATAAGGAGCTGAACTACCATAGGAGTTCCTCTGAATAATGCAACGTAAAAGCTGCAAATATGATTCAATACTCTCGGAAGAGTTTTATATTTCGGAATCACACGGACTGTAGCGATCAAAGTACCGATCACAATACCGATAATCAGACCGCAGATTGCGATCAGCAAAGTATTCTGCAGTCCCTGAACTACTTTCACATAGCCATTCTGATTCAGAAATATATCAATAAATTTGTCTACTTTCTGACTAAAATTCCCCATTTGTTTCCTTTCTCCAAAAAGAGGAAAATGCATGCATCATCTTCTGCCTGTATTTCCCTCGTTAATAAATTCTGTTATTTTACTACTTATAAGATCTCCGCAAGCACCCTTACTGAACTGCGTTGATCGCTTCTGTGATAGCTGTTGCCGGTGCTGCATCAATGATCACATACTGAATGTTTCCATTGAGCATATCCTGTACTGCAAGTGATCCGCTCTTGTATGTCACACATTTTGCCGGAAGTCCCGGGAAGTCCCAATCTTCGCTTCCTTCAACATAGTACTGACCTGTTGTTCCCTGCTGAACACCGATCTGGTCAGATGATTTTGTCTCAGCAAGCTTAGCTGCAACGTCATCTGCTGTCTTGCAATCATCGAATGTTGTAACATTGCTTGGAACGATCAAACGCTGGGATGCTGAATAGTAAGAATCTGTAAATGTAACATATTCTTCTCTCTCTTCATTGATTGTAAGTCCTGCCATAGCAATATCACATTTCTGCTGGCTTACAGACAGACAAACTGCATCAAAATCCATGTTCTCGATTACAAGCTCTTTTCCAAGTTCATCAGCAAGAAGCTTTGCAATCTCCATGTCGATTCCATAATAATCTTCACCCTTTGTATACTCAAATGGCTCGAATACTGCATTTGTAGCTACAACCAACTGATCCTTAGATGTATCAAGTGTTGCTGATTTTACTGCTTCCGGCTCTCCGTCTGAGAAATACTTTTTGCAGATCTCATCAAGTGTTCCGTCTGATTTGATCTTTGCAATAAACTCATTTGTCTTCTCAAGAAGTTCCGGCTGATTCTTGTCCACACCAAATGCATATTCTTCATTTGTAAGGTCAATATCGATTACCTTTGCTGTTACTGTTTCGTTCTTACTACCACAACCTGCCAGCATGCTGACTGCTAATGCTGCAGTAAGAAATACTGATAAAAACTTCTTCATCTTAAGCTCCTCCTCTTTTCTCTGCATAAAAATTCAAAACATGTTAATAATTATAACATGCTTTTTATAAAATGCAAGACGTAATTATGCACGATTTCTTTTGGAAATACAAAATTTTACTGTTCACAATAACTGTGAACAGTAAAACACACTGCACTCTATACAATAATATAGAATTTATTTGAATAAAGCCTGGATACCGAAGAATAAAAATACAACGATTCCAAGTACGATTCTGTAATATCCAAATGCCTTAAAGTCATGGTTCTTAATATATTTCATCAGGAACTTGATCGCTATAACAGATACCGCAAAGGATACGATCATCCCAAGAAGAAGCAGGAACACCTGCATCGGGGTAAATGCCAGACCAAACTTAAACAGCTTCAGTACACTTGCTCCAAACATAACCGGAATTGCAAGGAAAAATGTAAACTCTGCTGCAACACTTCTTGAAACCCCAAGTGCCAGTGCTCCGACAATCGTTGCACCGGATCTGGATGTTCCCGGGATCATCGCCATCATCTGGAATACTCCGATCAGAAGAACTGTCTTCACAGAAAGCTGGGAGATTCTTTTTACTTTCGGTTCTCTTGTCTCATTACGTTTCTCAATTATAATGAATAAAACACCATAAACGATCAACATCAATGCAACAACATATGCATTACTCAGCTTTGATTCGATCAGATCATTCAACAGCACTCCCCCGATCAAGGCCGGAATTGTTCCGATCACTACTTTAATCCATAACTGAATTGTCATCTTCTTCTGCTTTTCCGTCTTCGTCGGTGAGAACGGATTTAACTTATGAAAATAAATTACTACAACTGCCAGGATCGATCCAAACTGAATCACCACATTGAACATATTCGTAAATGCCTCGCTCTGCTTCAGTTGGATCAGCTGCTCTACCAGAATCAGATGACCTGTACTACTGATTGGAAGCCACTCTGTGATTCCCTGCACAATTCCTAAAATGATAACCTTTAATATTTCTAACATGATTCCCCTCCTCGTTTCAGAACAAACTTCTCGATGGCCTTTGCGACTCCCTCATCATTGTTGCTCTCTGTAATATAATCAGCTACAGCTTTGACCTTTTCTTCGGCATTCGCCATGGCAACCCCAAATCCAACTTCCTTGAGCATTGCGATATCATTATCGCCATCCCCACACGCCATGATCTCTTCCCGCCTGATTCCAAGCATCTTGCCAAGATTCACAAGTCCGGTTCCTTTATTTACACCAACTGCATTGATTTCTATATTATATTGAAGAGAGCCAACCAGTTCAAAGACGCCTTCTCGCTCCAGCTCTTTCCATGCCTCTTCTCTCTCTTCCATATCTGCAAACAGCATCTGCACTTTATCGAGATTTCCTTCTTTCTCGTCCAGCAGATCTTCCAGTCTGTCTACCGCTATTCGTGTTCTCAGAAAATAATCCCACATGTTCGGATTCTTATGATACTTCTTCACCTGCGCGATCTCATCTTTCTGTGCATATCCCTGCCCGTCAAAATAAACTTCCAGCAGAGTATCATATTTTCTTCCGATCGCAATTGCTTTTTTTGCCGCTTCTTTGGATAACAGATGTTCTTCCAGTACTTTTCCAGTTCTCGTCTCGATAATCCTTGCCCCATTCGCAGTCAGTGCATAATCCATCCCTGGGAGTTCACGTAATTCTTCCGGAACTCCTGTCCATGGTCTTCCGGTCGCAACAAGAACAACGGTACCATTCTGCAGCGCCTCTGCGATCACCTTCTTCGTATAAGGAAGAAGTTCCTTCTTGTCTGTAAGAAGTGTTCCGTCGAGATCTAATCCAACAATCTTAATTTCCTTTTTTTCCATACTTTTTTCCTTATCTTCTGTATTTTATATTGCACAACAAAATTAGTTTTTCTTGCTTTTCTTCTATCTTATTCCATGGGATGTCTGTCTTTTCTATCCGTCAATTGTCACAAAAAACAGCATCTTTTTAATCACTTCGTAAAACAATCATAAAATATTTCGCGCAAATTTGATTAATTCTCTGTTTTATAGTATAATAGGTTTTCGACAACTATGCAATGTCATTTAAAGAAAGGATATTGAGATTATGGCATTTTACAAA
>OIZO01001152.1_pt1 | contig 14567 bp, 10 predicted proteins | sample 1588551 | NCBI WGS metagenome assembly OIZO01 (sample SAMN03283271) | human gut metagenome | biome: human-associated habitat; material: feces | host: Homo sapiens | place: Peru | collected 2012 | reverse complement strand
GCGCAAGCAAAGTGCAAATAGAACCGATCATTTCAACCTGTGAGTAGCAGGCTACCCCAAATGTTGCCGCGAAGAAGCTTAATCCGCTGCTGATAATTGACGGCATACTGGTCTTATGAGCAATACTGATTGCTTCCATCTTATCTCGTCCGCGCTGACGTTCTTTCTGATAGCGGGTCGTCATTAGAATCGCATAATCTACAGTTGCTCCCAACTGAATTGCTCCGATTACTATACTTGCAACAAACGGAAGACTCGTTCCCTGGTAAAACGGGATCGCCATATTAACCATAATTGCAAATTCAATAACTGCCACCAGTATAATCGGCAGTGAAATTGACTTGAAGATAATCATTATAATGATAAATATCGCTGCGATTGAAAGTGCATTTACATTTACCAGATCCACATTGGTTACATCCTCCAGATCTTTCATCAGAGGAGCTTCACCGATTACCATCGCATTTTTGTCATAAGATTTTACAATCTTGTCAATTGATGCAATCTGTGTATTCACTTCATCTGTTGCTGATTCGTATTCCGAGCAGACAAATGCAAGTTCGTAATCATCGCTCTGCAGCATATCTTTGATGTCATCCGGTATCATAGAATCCGGTACCGTCGGTCCGATCAGAGAATTCATACTGATCGTCCATTTTACACCTTTCACCTGATCGATCTCATCAAACATTTTTGACTTCTGTTTTGCATCCATGTTTCTATCCAGCATAACCATATGGATATTACTCATGTCGAAGTCTTTCTTAAGTTCTGCATTCGCTACATTGCTGTCAAGTGTAGACGGAAGTGAATCTGCAATATTGTAGTAGATCTTTGTGTGATTATTTCCATAGATTGCCGGGAATAAAAGCACCAGGAAAATAACAATCCACACTTTATAGTGTTTCGTAATAAATGCGGATGGCTTATCCATGTTGCTGAACAACAATTTATGTTTTGTTTTCTCGATCGGCTTATCAAATACAAGCACAAGTGCAGGTAAAATTGTCACACAACAGATCACACCGATCAATACACCTTTCGCCATAACGATACCAAGATCCCGGCCAAGTGCAAATGTCATAACACACAAAGCTACGAATCCGGCTACTGTCGTAACAGAACTTCCTGCCACTGACTTAAATGTATTGGAAATCGCATGCCCCATGGCACGTTCTTTCTCTCCCGGAAAACGCTTCTTATTTTCCTCGTAGCTGTTCAAGAGGAAAATAGAATAATCCATTGTCACTCCCAGCTGCAGTACCGCGGTCAATGCTTTCGTAATATACGAAGTCTCACCGAGGAAAATGTTGCTTCCAAGGTTGTAGAGAATTGCAAGTCCGATACTGATCAGGAACAGAATCGGTACTACGAAAGATCCGCTTGTCAGCTCTAGTACCACCAGACTTAAAAGTGCTGCAATGACTACATAAACCGGAAGTTCTTTGAGTGCCAGATTCTTGATGTCTGTGACGACTCCGGTCATACCACTGATAAAGCACTGATCGTTCGCTATCTTCCGCATCTGTCCGACTGCATCCATTGCTTCGTCGGAAGATGTTGTATTATCAAACAATACAAGCATCATCGTGGCATCACCCTTGAAAAATGCCTCCCTTAAATCCTTTGGGATCATCTCCACCGGAAGACTGATATCAGCCACATCATCATACCAGAGTACATCTTTTACATGTGGTACTTCACTGAACTGATCTTCCAGCTTCTGGACATCCTTCATCTCCATGTTCTCAACCACCACCATGGAGAAAGCACCCATCCCATACTCATCTACCAGAATATCCTGACCTTTCACTGTCTCCAGATGCTCCGGCAGATAACTGAGCAAATCATAGTTTACACGTGTCTTTGCCATCCCGATGACCGACGGGATAATCAGAAGAAATCCGATGATCAACATCAGAACTCTGTGTTTGGCAATCCATTTGCCAACTTTAACCATTTGTATCATCTCCTAAACTGTCTCACTACTCAAGTCTCTTATAGTATAGCGCAAAATGACCGATAGTCAATATTTTTTATTAAAAAAATGAAAATTGGTCATTTTTGTTGACTTTCAGAGAATTTGTGCCATACTAATAAAAGGCAATAGGAATTTTTCACAGAATACATTTTTATGAAGCCCGCCTATTGGCAAATTTAAAATTATATATTAGAATCACTAAAGACATACAAAGGAGGTCATTGAGATCATGGGAAAAGTAGATGATAACAAAAAACTGAAAATGAATACACTGCTCCAGACTGCATTTGACCTGTTCACCGGAAAAGGCTTTGCCAAAACAACTGTATCCGACATCGTGAATCAGGCCGGTCTGGCAAAGGGGACATTCTATCTTTATTTCAAAGATAAATATGATTTAAGAGATAAATTGATTGCATACAAAGCCTGTCAGCTTTTTGATGATGCACACAAGCATCTTGAAGGAGCTGAGATTAATTCTTTAGAAGAAGAGATTCTCTTTTTGACAGACTATATTATTGATCGTTTCCAAAAACAGCAGTCCTTATTAAAGTTTTTGGCAAAGAATCTCTCCTGGGGAGTTTTCCAGGATGCTGTCGGAACAGGTTCTGTAGTGTCCAGACAATTTTATGACCACTACAGAAATTCACTTGTAAAATATAATGTAAACTGTGAGAATCCGGATCTCTTACTTTTTACACTAATTGAATTGATCAGTTCAACAAGTTACAACTGTATCCTTCATGCGAAACCTGTTTCTATGGAAGAGTACAAACCTTATCTTCATAAATCACTCAAGAAGGTCTATGAAGTGTTTGTAAGCGTTCAGGATTAAGTTTATTTTATTTAATTTATTTTTCTTTTAATGTTTGAACATAATTTTGACACATTTTCTGTCTATACTAAGACTCAGATAGTTGATAAACAACTATCTCCCCCCTCATAAAGTAATGGCATCCCGGTATGCCGGGATGTCGACTTTACTCTCATTCCTTTAGATAATAAAAAGAAGACCCGATTGCCAATCTGCTGAAACAGTGAGGTGCTCGGGTCTTCTTTTTGTATTTTATATGACTGCAACGCGAAAGCCCGCTAACCTTTCGGCTAACGGGCTTCGTTGTGTTTATAGTTATCTAAAGGAATGAGAGTAAAGTGTTGACACTTTCCTGTGTCACAACTTTATGAGGGGGGGAAGATAATTGATTTTCTCTTATCAACTATCTTGATATTAGTATATCCGGAAAATGTGTCAAAAGTATGAGTGCTTTCTTAAAGAATACGAAAAAATATAAACAGATTATGAAAAAATATAAACTAATAATTTATTTTTCTACGTTCTTCCATCCACTCGAGAAGATCTTCATATACCTGCTCCCGATCTGTCTCGTTGAGCAGTTCATGACGATCACCGGCATACAGTCTTAGACTGATGTCCTGGATTCCGGCTGCTTTATATTTCTCATAAACCTTCCTTACGCCTTTTCCGAATCCTCCAACCGGATCTTCGGCACCGGCTGCGAAAAGGATTGGAAGCTGCTTCGGAATCATATAGATACTTTCTTTTTTCTCCATTATAAGCATCCCGGTAAACATGCTATAATACGCGTTCACTGTAAAGACAAAGGAGCACAGTGGATCTGAAATATATTTTTCCAGATGTTCTTCATCACTGGTTACCCAGTCCGCGCGTGTCTTAGGATTCTTGAATTTCCTGTTATAAGCACCGACTGCCATTCCATCGACCAATTTGCTTTTGTAATGCCATCCACGGAAAATTGCCAGTGTTCTGCAAAGTCTCCTTGCAAACTGAAGTGTTGCTTTCTTTTGATCTGCTACAGCTCCGATAAACATTGCTCCCGCCAGCCCATTTCCATACATCTGTACATACTGGCGCAAAAGACTTGAGCCCATGCTATGTCCTAACATAAAGTAAGGTACATCCGGATATTTCTTCATCGTCCGCTGACGAAGTGTATGCATATCTCCGATCACGCATGCATTTCCATATTTTTCGTTAAAAAATCCATACTCCGACTTGCTCTGCACAGATTTTCCATGTCCTAAATGATCGTTTCCAACGACATAATATCCATGACTACACATGAATTCTGCAAATTCATCGTATCTCTTAATATATTCCACCATTCCATGGCTTAACTGCAGGACAGCTTTCACTTCTCCTTCCGGTTTCCACTCAATCGTGTGGATCTCCGTATTGCCATCCTTTGAAGGGAAATAAAACTCATCTCTCATCGTTCATTCACTACCTGTCATCTAATTTGATATAATCACGATATGGTGCAAGCGGCTTATAAGCCGGACGTATGATCTTATCTACATTCTTCAGCTCTTCCAGTCTGTGTGCACTCCATCCAACGATACGTGCTGCCGCAAAAATTGGAGTATATAATGCCGGTGGAAGATCAAGCATGCTATAAACAAGTCCACTGTAGAAATCTACGTTCGCATTAACACCTTTATACATCTTACGTCTCTCGCTAATGATCTCCGGTGCCATCTTCTCTACTTTCTCATACAGTGCATATTCTGCCTCGTGGCCCTTTTCATATGCAAGCTGCTTTACAAACTTCTTGAAGATCTCCGCTCTTGGGTCGGATACAGAATAAATCGCATGTCCCATTCCATAGATCAGACCTCTCTTATCAAACGCTCTCTTTTCCAGCAGTGCCTCAAGGTAAGCTCTGATCTGATCATCATCCTGCCAGTCTGTCAGCTGCGTCTTCATATCTTCAAACATCTGTGTTACTTTCACGTTCGCACCACCATGCTTTGGCCCTTTCAAGGACGCCATAGCTGCTGCAATTGTAGAATAAGTATCTGTTCCTGAAGATGTAACAACATGCGTTGTAAATGTTGAGTTGTTACCACCGCCATGATCCATATGAAGAACAAGAGCCATATCAAGGATCTTCGCCTCAAGTTCTGTATACTGACGATCTTCTCTGAGCATCATCAGAATATTCTCTGCCATAGACAGTTCTTTCTTCGGTGCATAAATATACAGGTCTTCACCCATTTTATAATTGTAAGCAAGATAGCTGTAAACCATAAGCATTGGGAACTGGCTGATCAGGTTCAGACTCTGACGCAGTACATTCGGAATGCTTGTATCATCCGCTTTGTCATCGTAAGAATAAAGCTGAAGAATACTTCTTGTAATACTGTTCATCATATCACGGCTCGGAGCCTTCATGATCACGTCACGTACAAAATTCGGTGGAAGCATCCGGCGGTCAGCTATCATATCCTTAAAATTCTCAAGTTCCTTCTGATTCGGAAGCTCTCCAAAAAGAAGCAGATATGCAATCTCCTCAAATCCAAAATGTTTCGCCTCAAGGAATCCGCTTACAAGATCTTTAATATTGTAACCTCTGTAATAAAGATTACCTGCACACGGTACGGATACACCGTCTACAATCTTTGTTGCACACACATCGGATATATTCGTCAATCCGGCAAGTACACCTTTACCGTTCAGATCTCGAAGTCCTCTTTTTACCTCGTATTTGGTATAGAGTTCTTTGTCAATTGCATTGTTCGTTTCACATTTCAGAGCAAGTTCTTCAATCTCCGGAGTGATGTCAAAAAATATGCTGTTAATATCTTTGGCCATGGGCTCTTCCTCCTTCTCTTGTTTCTTCTAATGTCTTTTATCTTTTAATTATACTAGATATCCGTCTAGTAAACAATTAACTGAATATTAAATCTTTATGAATCAAAAAGTGAAGAAGAATAAAGTTGCTGTCCACTACATTTTTGTAAACAGCAACTTTGTAAATTCCTTTAATATTATTTTATCTGCAATCATAAAGAAAATCTGCCAGCTTTGCAAATTCTTCCAGCGTAAGGGCTTCCCCTCGAATAGATGCACCTCTTCCGAGTGCTTCAATCGCTGCCTCGATTTCTTCCTTCGTGTAGTCAAGTTCTGCCGAATTCTTCAGTCCATTTGCCAAAGTCTTTCTTCTCTGGTTAAAGGAGGCACGGATAATACGGAACATAAGCTTTTCATCCTTTACCTTCACCGGTGGTTCTTCATAACGTTCCAGACGAATCACCGCTGACCCAACCTTCGGACGAGGCATGAAGCAGTTCGGTGGTACGTTTGCGACAATATATGGTTTTGCATAATACTGAACTGCCAGAGACAGGGCACCGTAGTCCTTTGTTCCCGGTCCCACCTGCATACGGTCTGCAACTTCTTTCTGAACCATAACCGTGATACTCTTGATCGGAACATGATTCTCAAAAAGTCCCATAATGATCGGCGTTGTAATATAATACGGCAGATTAGCTACAACCTTGATCGGTTTTCCGTCGTTCTCTTCTTCTGCAAGCTTTGCAATGTCCACTTTCAGGACATCATTATTAATAACGCGGGCATTGTCATAATCCGAAAGTGTATCTTCCAGAATCGGAATCAAAGCCTTATCGATTTCAACTGCAACAACCTTTCTTGCTGCACACGCCAGATACTGTGTCATTGTTCCGATTCCCGGCCCGATTTCCAGTACAAAATCATCTTTTGTGATCTCTGCTGCCGCAATGATCTTATCCAAAACATGTGTATCGATCAGAAAGTTCTGACCGAACTTTTTCTGGAATACGAAATTATATTTCTGTAATACTTCTATCGTATTCTGTGGATTTCCAAGTGTTGGTTCTTTCATCTCATCTCTCCATTTCTTATAATTGATATAAATCCCTTGCATTCTTCTCTGTCTGTTCAATCACCTGCTCCGCAGAAATGCCTTTCAATTCTGCAATCGCTTCTACAACATATGGAAGATACAAGGACGAATTTCTCTTCCCTCTGAATGGTGTCGGTGCCAGATACGGACAGTCTGTCTCAAGAACGATTGACTCCAGTGGAATTTCTTCTACAATCTCTTTTAACTTCTTCGAATTCTTGAATGTCACAACACCGCCAACTCCGATATAATATCCCATCTTTACATATTCTCGCGCCATCTCAAGGCTGTAAGAATAACAGTGTATCACACCTTTGAGTCCTTTTCCATGTTCTTTCATGATTTCCATCGTATCAGCTGCCGCCTCACGGCTATGGATCATCACAGGTTTGTTCATCTCTCGCGCAAGATCCAGCTGTCTGATGAACCAATGTTTCTGCAGATCATGCCCTTCTTTATCCCAATAATAATCAAGTCCGATCTCGCCAACCGCAACGATCTTTTCTTTCTTTAATAATTCTCTCATTCGAGCGAAATTCTCTTCATTCAGTGCACCGACTTCGTCCGGATGTACACCTACAGATCCATATATAAATGAATACTTCTCTGTGAGTTCTACTATCTTGTCCCAGGACTCTACTGTCGCCGCTGCATCCACAATTGTTCCAACGCCGCCTGCTGCCATACTGCTTAGCAGCTCATCTCTGTCTGTGTCAAACTGCTCATCATCATAATGTGCATGTGTATCAAATATCATTTTATTTACCGCCTGTTTTCAATAGTACTTCTTTTAAATTGTCCATGGTACACAATTTTTCTTCTCATATGTAATAACGCGCATATGACTTGAAATCCAAATATATTAATCAATCTTGACAAAATCTGTTCCGTTTTTCGAAGAGACCGTCTGGATATCCATAGATTCTGTTTCAAAGAAACCATAAGCATCTTTCTCTCTTCCCTTGTTGCCGGAAGGTCTGTCATCGTAAGAACAATGAAATAATGTTCACTAAAATGGTCTTCTAACAGACTTTTAAGCTCTGGTGAAATAGTATCATCGTTCTCAATAAGTTCCATATTCTCTACAGTACTTATCAGTCTGTCATTTATATTCTTGTAATTATACGTCTTTGTAATGCTGCCAGCAACGCCTTTTCTATATGCATATATAACCATTGGCAATACAGAAACCGACTGAGCTTTTATAATCACTTTCCATGTAAGACTTAAATCTTCATAGTTTCTTCCAACTGGATATTGAAACCCATGTTCCTTGAAAAAACTGGTTTTATAGCAATATGTCCACGCAGACCACTGATAAAATTGCCCTGACGAAACAGCCCCACTTAAAACCGCTTGAAGATATCTCTTTCCATCATAGTCTTCTTTCGTATATTGAGAAAGCGAAAATTCTGCTCTCCTATGCCCAATTTCATCCTCCGTATAAAAAAGCTGATGTTCAAACGCTATCACATCTGCCCCGTCTTTACATTTCTCCATCAAAAATGGTACTGTTCCTTCTACGATCATATCATCACTGTCAAGCAAAAAGAAATACTCTCCTCTCGCTTCTCGAATGCCTGCATTTCTCGCAGCTGAAAGGCCGCTTTGTTTCTGATGAATCACTCGAATCTGAGGATATTTTTCACTATACCTATCACAAATTTTCCCTGAAGAATCTGTCGAGCCATCGTCTATCAACAAGATCTCATATTCTGAACACTTCTGTCTAAGAACAGATTCAAGACATCTATCCAGATACCTTTCCATATTGTGAACTGGAATCACAAAAGAAAGCATTTACATTCCATCCTTTCTTAATCTGATATAATTAACATTTTACCACAAATAATTCTTCCCGTCTTCATATAATACATCCATCGCCAGACGGACACTTTCTTTTCCTGTCATCGGATCTTCGATGCCCATGCTGATGCGATATCCTTTTCCTGCTTTTTCTACTAATCCCGGCGTATCAAGGATTACCTTAACCATTTTCTCTATTCCCGGGATTATATCATTCAGCTGTAAATCAAGCTGCTTTTTTTCTATCTGTTCACTCTGTTCATTTTCGACAACTATCCATACCGGCCAATCCTGATAAAATGGCGCGACTCCATCATTTCCCCATGTGATTTCAAGACTTGTTCCATGAATCTTAGGTTTCAATACAGCCTTTGAAATGTATAACCGGTATCCCAGATTTTGCAACACTTTATTGTATCCCCACTCATAAGCTGCATCAGCTGTCATCGGACCAAGGAATGTAGAATGTGCCTTTTGAATAAGATTTATCGTCTGTGAAAGTTCCATTTCCAATAGATTCTTCATTGGAACTGCACTTGTGAATTCACCGCCGGATGGTGCGTAATTCCAGAAATCCGGCATTGACTGAAGTTCCCCTTCTTCATTCGTCTGATCATAATCTCCACCATGCGCAACCTCAGAAAGCCATCTTTCTGTAGCATCCGCATCACCTGTCATATCATTATATAGCCCCATGCATTGCTTTTTTGCAATCGAAAAGGGTCTTCTCATAAGATGTTTTGCATTCGGGAAAGCTTCCAGCCATGGAAGAACATACTGCTCTCTTACAGTTCTTGATGGCAGCCGCCTGATACCTATATGATAGGCAACATGCCATTCTCCCCAATGTCCAAGACTTCCGTGTTCCACATAACTAACCAAATCAGATGTTCCATAATGTTCACCTAATGCTTTCACTGCTTTTTTATGGGCAGCCAAAAACTGTTCGTTACTGTAATCCGGTGCGAATCCTTTTCCGAAAGCTGTATCATACCACTTTCCTGCATGCCCTGTTTTCTCATACAGCCACTCGGGAATATCCATATGTCTGCTGTTTCCCGGAATGTCACACACGAATCGAAGTACCATGTGCTTTCCTTCTGCCTGCCATCTTGCCACCTGATTTTCCGCATCAATCGCATTCCAGGCAAATTGCCCTTCTGCCGGCTCAAGTTCCGCCCAGGTAATATCCATATACAGAAGCGTCACATCCTCCCGGACGCTTTCATTCCACGCACATGGCGCATATCCCATAAGCGGATTTCCAAACACTTCTTTTGTTTTCTCGTATGTTTTCTGATTTTTTCTAAAAAATTTCATAAGCAGATTTTTCCGGAAAAGCAATCTCAAATGCACTGTTTAATTCTCTTTTTGTTCTGTCAAAATCAATTTCACAATTGGCATCATTGATACAGATTATCTTTTCTCTTCTTTCAGCAACTGTTCTGTAAAGCTTATCGTTATTCGCTGCAAGCTCATAATAACGACATGTTTTTTCTACGTTTTGAGGGACAAACTTGCCGCTCAACTTCTGATACTCCCGAAGAACATACTGACTGATATCTTCCTTATGTCGGAAAGGATGCCCACATACTTTCGTCAAAAGTTCCGGCTCAAGTTCCCATAATTTCTCAAATGTGTCCTTTCGAAGTGGCGATGGACCGTGAACTGTATAAAAACCGGTATAACGCGGAAATGCTATCTCTAACATATTATAGATAAAATATTTTATTGGATATCCGAAATGAAAATATGCTCCGGGCTGTTGTTTCATATTTTTATATTTATCAAAATATTTGGCAATAACCATTGCATTGTTCAAATAGATATATGGCATTACCGGATTGTCAACATTAGCCACATCTGGCTGTAATGCCAGCATATCCACAGGAAGCCCATTTCTGAAAAAATCTGTTTCACCGGTTCTTTTCAGCAGGAACATATCATCATTAAAATATACAAACTGCTCAGATAAGCCCGGGATTCTATGCATGTTCCATTCTATTGTATGAGAATTAAATGTTGGTAAAAACTCTGGCGGGATATAATCTGTATGCCGCACGACATTTAACTTTGGATGCTTTGTATTCAGCCATTTCGGTAAATGTCCCCATGTCACAAAATGGACTTTTCTCACCCAAGGCGCGCAGTTTTCAATTCCGCGGAACCAATATCTTAGATTCTCCCAATCCCGGAAGCGTTCTTCTCTGTCATCTGTCTCCGACGATTGTTCTTTGCCGTATCTTGTTTTATTCTTTTCGCTTCTCCACTCCGGATCATTTCCGTCTACCCAGGTGATTACGATATCTATGCTATTCTCTGTCTTCATATCTTTTTGCTCTTATACCTTAACGTGCTATATTTTATTTCGTTCTAATACTAGCATGTGAAAATTTAATTAGCAAGACAAAAACAGCGAGATACAGGTCATTTCCCATATCTCGCCGCTTTTCTTTCATTTTATCATATTTAATGATTTCTATAGTAATTGATCAGACATCCGTCAAGAATGATCTCACGCTCTGCGTCTGTCAGATCTCCAAGCTTAAGGTTCAGTTCTTTGAGTTCATCACCTACAACATAAGCTTTGATCACATCCACTTTCTCTTCTACTGCTTTTCTCACATTAGGAACAAAGATGTAATCTCCGTTCTTGAAGGAAAGTGCTTCATGATCTTCTTCTGTCAGGAATGGAAGCATTCCCCAGTTGATCAGGTTAGAACGGTAACGCTTTGTTGCATACTCTGTTGCGATGTTTGCCCATCCGCCAAGTACTTTCTGACAGGAAGCTGCCTGCTCACGCGCAGATCCGTCTCCCGGTTTTACTGCAAAGATTGTACTTCCGACACCAAGGTTAGCCTTGCCAACTTCCGGATATGTCTCGTGAATCTTATCCATCACCGGTTTCAGTTCTGCAAGCGCATCTACCGGACATTCATTTGCTTCAATTGCTTTCTGAGCTTTCTGTACTTCTTTCGCACGTCCAACATATGCAGGGTCTTTTCTGGAAAGAGCGAACTCTGCAAGTCCCAGTGGGTTGGAACGGTAAGAAGATGTCTCTCCGGACGGAATCAGCTCATCTGTTGTTGTAACAGGATCATGGATCTCAGATACAACCTTCACAAGCAGGTTCTGTGGAAGTGCTGACATTGCCGGCCAGTCCTTAATATTTGGTCCAAATTTAATCTCAACGCTTGGATCAGCAACGCCCTTGCTGTCAAATACACGGTTTGCATAAATGTTCTTATCAAAGTGATATTTCTGTCCTTTGTACTCTACATCCATTGCTGTTGCCGGTGTTAAGAATCCCTTGTTTGCTGCTGTTGCTGCGATAGAACGAGCATCCATCAGTGCTACAGAAGAGATCTGTCCGTTCTGCAGCTTACTTCCTTCACGGTTCGGGAAGTTTCTTGTTGTATGACGGATAGAGAATGCGTTATTCGCCGGAGTATCTCCTGCCCCGAAGCACGGTCCACAGAATGCTGTCTTCACAACAGTTCCTGCTTCCATAAGATCTGCAATTGCACCGTTCTTAACAAGTTCCATATAAATCGGTGTACTTGCCGGGTAAACGCTGAATGTAAATTCATCTGCTCCGATGTTCTTTCCTTTGATGATATCTGCAGCTGCACAGATATTTTCAAATCCACCACCTGCACATCCTGCGATGATTCCCTGCTCTACATAGAACTTACCGTTTCTGATCTTATCCTGCAGAGAGTAATCAACTGCACCGTCAAGACTTACAAGTGCTTTCTGCTCTACATCATGAAGGATGTCTGCCAGATTTGCGTTCAGTTCATCAATTGTATAAACATTGCTTGGGTGGAATGGCATTGCGATCATTGGCTTGATCTCGCTTAAGTTTACATAAACCATACCGTCATAATATGTAACTGCTCCAGGATTCAGTTCTTTATAATCTTCACTTCTTCCGTGAATATCATAGAACTCCTGAATCTTCTCATCTGTTTTCCAGATAGAAGACAGACAAGTTGTCTCTGTTGTCATAACGTCGATTCCGATACGGAAATCTGCACTAAGCTTGCTGACTCCAGGTCCAACAAACTCCATAACCTTGTTATTCACATAGCCGTTCTTGAATGTAGCTCCGATGATTGCAAGAGCAACGTCCTGCGGTCCTACACCTTTCATCGGCTCTCCGTCTAAGTAGATTCCGATCACGCCCGGCATCTTAATATCATAAGTCTTGTTCAGAAGCTGTTTCACAAGCTCTGGTCCACCTTCACCCATAGCCATCGTTCCGAGTGCTCCGTAACGTGTATGGCTGTCAGATCCAAGGATCATCTTTCCTCCGCCTGCAAGCATCTCACGGGCAAACTGATGGATAACTGCCTGATGCGGTGGTACATACATACCGCCGTACTTCTTCGCACAAGTTAGTCCAAACATATGATCATCTTCGTTGATTGTTCCACCAACTGCACAAAGACTGTTATGACAATTTGTAAGTACATACGGCATCGGGAACTTCTCAAGTCCTGACGCACGTGCTGTCTGGATAATTCCAACAAATGTAATATCATGGGATGTCAGCTTATCAAAACGGATCTGCAGACGCTCCATGTTCTCGGATGTATTGTGTGCCTTTAAAATACCATATGCCATTGTGTTCTGAGCGGCTTCTTCCTTCGTCAGCGGAACCTGCACATTTCCTGTGTCTTCTACTATCTCTGTTCCATTGAGAAGATATACGCCATTCTCGTACAATTTAATCATGTAAAGACCTCCTTCAATCTGATCTATAGTTTTGAAATAACTGCTACCATATTAACATATTTCATTGTTTCGGTAAATCCAAATTTTCACAATTCAGCATTGTAACTCAATAAAGTGCAATTTTTACTGATTTTTTAGATAGATAGCGGAAATCTCATCTCAATAATAAACTCATTTTTCTCTGTCTTTGCGCTGATTTCTCCATTCATACGTTTCACAAGTTCCTTTGCAATAGATAGTCCCAATCCGGTAGATGTTTTGCTCCTTGCCACATCCGCTTTATAAAATCTGTCAAAGACATGTTCTATATCAATCTGCTCCGAATGTATCACCTGATTACTGATTCGCAATACTGCATGCTCCTGTTTACGCTCTAACACAATACTTATCTTCTTTTCTCCATGATCCAGGCCATTTTTAATTACATTCTGAATAACACGGTAGAGTCCTTGTTTATTTCCGGCTATAGATAGCAGTTCTTCTGTAATCTGAATATCCGGCTGGATTCCCCTTCTTAACCAGTCATCATAATATGAAAACACCGTTTCTTTCAGAATCCGGTTGATACAGCAAGGCGTCAGTTCCAGACTATAAGATTCATTTTTTAACTTTGTGAACATGAAAAGTTCTTCCAGCATTTCATTCAGACTGTGTATTCTTTCATGAATAATATTCAGATAACGTCTCTGGTCTTCGACATTTTCGCATTCTTCCATAAGCTGAAAATATCCGTCCAAAGATGTCAGCGGTGTCCGGATATCATGGGAAAGGTTCGTATAAGTATCCGCGATCAAAGCTTCTTTCTCCTGATAACGCTGCTTCTCTTTTCTTTGTAATTCCAGAAGTTCATTCAATCTGTCTGAAAGCGTTCCGATTCCACCCAAATCAAACTCGCGTTGAATCAACATGTTACTGTCATGTTTCATCAAGAACGCCAATTGGCGGCAGATGTCCTTCACCTGCCGCTGATATTTCCACATAATAATAAATTGTAAAATGATAATTCCTGCTAATATTCCAATTACGATATACATCCGCTAAATATCCCTCTTTTGAAAAACAGCACTGCTTGCAGCTATCATTATAACCGCAAACACAATCGCCACGCCGAATGCTGCCAGACACTCATTTCCACTTGGATTCATAGGAAGCAGTGATAATTTTCCGGTTATCGTATACTTATAAATCTGGAAATTCTGGATTCCCATTTTCCGAACAGCACTGTTTATCAATCCGTATACGATACTCATTATATTCATTGTAAGACAAATCGCGATGACCATGCTGATCACATTATTTTTCAGAATAATTGCAATCGCCATGCAGATCAA
>OIZO01001147.1_pt1 | contig 14601 bp, 11 predicted proteins | sample 1588551 | NCBI WGS metagenome assembly OIZO01 (sample SAMN03283271) | human gut metagenome | biome: human-associated habitat; material: feces | host: Homo sapiens | place: Peru | collected 2012 | reverse complement strand
AGCAGTAATAGGCCTTGCCCTCTGCCACCAGCTGCTCGGCATACTGCTTGAACATGCCCATGCGCTCGCTCTGCACATAGGGGCCGACGGGGCCGCCCACATCCGGGCCCTCGTCCCACAGCAGGCCGGTCTCGCGCAGAGTGTTGTAGATCACGTCCACAGCACCTTCCACATAGCGGCCCTGGTCGGTGTCCTCAATGCGCAGGATGAAGGTGCCACCCTCGTGCTTTGCCATTAAATAGGTATATAGCGCAGTGCGCAGGTTGCCCACATGCATATAGCCGGTGGGCGAGGGGGCAAAACGGGTGCGGACTTTGTTGCTCGGCATAGAAAAACGCTCCTTTTATACTCATGCAAAAAATGCGGATAGCTACGTCTTAGTTTACCTGTTCTGCTGCGATTTGTCAACGGAGGAACGTGTTTTGTGCGAAGCTGCGGTTTTTGGGACACAAGACGGGGTATTTTGTCGAAATCGCCCGCAATCATTGACGAAGACTGTATTTTTTTGTATACTAGTTTCAAACGGTGCTGGCACAATTTTCCTGTTGTGCCAGCTGCCTGCCTGTATGGAGAAAACGTTGAAGGAGAATGATACCTATGAAAAGCACCGGGATCGTCCGCGGCATCGACTCGCTTGGCCGCATCGTCCTGCCCAAGGAGCTGCGCACCACCCTGCATCTGGACGGGGACACCAAGCTGGAGATCTTTGTGGATGGCGACGCCATCGTGCTCAAGAAGCACCGCCCCGCCGGCAGCTGCGACTTCTGCGGCGACGTGGACGCCAACGCCATCCAGTTTGCCGGGTACTGCATCTGCCCCGCCTGCCGCCGCAAGATCGGCGCGCTGTAAACCAGAACCAAAAGGAGGCCTGCGTCCATGAGCCGCATGACCGATTTTACTGTCCCTTCCACCGTGCCCGGGCGCACCCTGCATGCGTTCTGCTGTGAGCCGGAGGGCGAAGTGCGGGCGGTGCTGCAGCTGTCCCACGGCATGGTGGAGTTCATCGACCGGTACAAGCCGCTGGCGGAGTATCTGGCCGGGCAGGGCATCGTGGTGGTCGGCCACGACCACCTGGGCCATGGCGGGTCCATCCGCACCAAGGCCGACTACGGCTACTTTGCCGAGCCGGACGGCAACCGTGCCGTGCTGGACGATCTGCACGCCATGACCCTGCGCACCAAGGAGCGCTACCCCGGTGTGCCGTACTTTCTGCTGGGGCACAGCATGGGCTCGTTCTATGCCCGGCAGTACCTGTGCGAATACGGGCAGGAGCTGAGCGGTGCCATCATCATGGGCACCGGCCATCAGCCCAAAGCGCTGGTGCAGTTTGCCCGCAGCACCTGCCGGGCGCTGGCGGCCGTGCACGGCTGGCAGTACCGCAGCAAGCTGGTGGCCAACCTGTCCTTCATGGGCTACAACAAGGGGCTGGAGGGCCGCACCACCCACGACTGGCTCAACCGTGACGCCGCCGAGGTGGACAAGTACCTGGCCGACGAGCGCTGCACCTTTACCTTTACGCTCAACGCCTACTACAGCATGTTCAGCGGCATCCTGCGCCTGCACGACCCGGCTTTTCTGGCCCGGATGCCCAAGGACCTGCCCCTGCTGTTCCTGGCCGGCACCGCCGACCCGGTGGGCGACCGGGGCAAGGGCGTGCTGCGCGCCATCCAGAGCCTGAAAGCCGCAGGCGTGCAGAACATCCGCTGCAAGCTGTACCCCGGCGCCCGGCACGAATTGCTGGTGGAGACCAACCGGCAGGAAGTGTTTGCCGACATTGCCGCCTGGCTGAACGATCAGTTGCGCTGACCACACTGCACCGCACCTTCTTTGCATTTTTCAAAGCCGCTGCCCGGCACACCGGGCAGCGGCTTTTCTGCGTTCTGCAACAAGAAATTTCAATGCGTATCAAGACCATTTCAGCAGCGTAACAACAGCGCACATTTCTCTCTGCATTCTGCGTAAAATCTTGCTGCATTTTTCTGCATTTTGCCAGTTATTCGCGTATTTTCGTAATCTTATTGACAGCGCAGCCATAAAATGATATATCATAAACAGAGTTTATTGCTCTGTTTTATCTCCGTATAGATACGTTTTATGGTATCTTTTGTGTGCAGAGCGAAAGGAGCGAATCTTATGACGAACAAGAAATTCAAAAAAGCCGCCATGGCTCTGGCCCTGACCGCCTGTGTGGCAGCCACCCCTCTGGCCGCCAACGCTGAGACCCCTGAAAACGCAGCCGACGTACAGGCTCCTGCTGCCGTTGATCATGCCGAGGCCGACACGCAGGAAGCCCCGGAAGCCGAACTGCCTGTAGAGGAAGAACCGGAAGCTCAGCCCGCTGCAGAGGCCGCTGCGGAAGCAACCCCCATCGCAGTGGAACTGCCCACCGCAGAGGAAACTCCCGAGGAAAAGGAGGAGACCCCTGTGGAGGTCACCCCCACTGAGAACGCTGTAGTGGAAAAGGAGACCCCCGCGAAGGTCGCCCCTGCCGCTGCCAAGGCGAATGCAGACATCCCGATGGAGAACTCGGACGCTAATATTGCTGCCGAGGACCCGGATGCGGACATCGCCACCATGGACGGCGCGGAGAAAGAAGTCAGTGGGGACGCAGCCACTATTGGCAAAAAAAACTACGGCACCCTGGACGATGCTCTGAAGGATGCCAAGACTGGCGACGAGGTCGTCCTGCAGAAGGACCATACCGGCAACATTACCATTGCCGAGTGGATCAAGCTGAACCTGAACAAGCACAAGATCGAAGGCAATGTGGACGTTGACCTGTCCGGCAAAAAGGACGACGCTGCCACCAGCCAGGACGGCAAGACTGCCGTTGAGAAGAAGGTAGAGATCGTTGGTGGTACCATCACCGGTGCCACCGACAGCGGCGTTACCATCAAGGACGCTGAGGACACCAACGTTCTGCTGAAGGACCTGACCATCGAGAAAAACGAGGGCACTCAGGGCGGTGGCGTTCACATCGAGAACAGCCAGAATGTTACCATCGACCACTGCACCATCCAGAACAACAAGACCACTGAGATCAGCAAGAACGGTACCGATGTGTCGGTTGGCGCAGGCGGCGGCGTTTACATCTCTGACAACAGTAAGGTCACCGTTACTGAGTCTACTATCCAGAGCAACACCGGCACCCGTGGCGGCGGCATCTATGTCGATAACTCCACTGTAGAAGTGGAAGATTCTACCATTGACAACAACACAGCGAACGATGTTCCGTCGGACTCTCCCACCAGCAACAAGGGCGTAGGCGGCGGTATCTACAGCTTCGACAGCACCCTTACTGTCACCGATAGCACCATCTCCAACAACACGGCGGAAGGTCACGTTGGCCTTTTCAAGTACAAGAGCAACGGCAGGCTTTGGTCTTCCGCATTTGGTAAAGGCGGCGGCGGCATCTGCGCTGTTGGCAAAAAATCCGATGTTACCCTGGACGGCGTAACGGTAACCGACAACAAAGCAACCTATAACAAAGGCGTTGGCGGCGGTATCAACGCCCAGGGCGGCAAGCTCACCGTTACGGATTCCACCATCAGCAACAACGAGGCCCGGGGCAACGGCGGCGGCATCGCCTCCGAAGAGGGCAACGTGCTGAACGTTTCGGATTCCACCATCCAGGGCAACACGGGCAACAACGGCGGCGGCATCCACTTTGGCGAGCGGTTCGAGAAAACCGATCCCACCACTGCCACCATCACCGATACCAAGATTCTGGATAACAAGAGCACTGGCAGCCAGGGCGGCGGCGTATATGTAGCCACCAACTCCACCGCAACCCTTACAAACAGCACTGTGGCAGGCAACGAGACCACCAGCATGGGCGGCGGCATCTGCGGCAGCCTGGGCAACATCACGCTGGACAATGTTCAGGTGGAAAAAAACAAGGTCACCTCTACATCTGGCATGGGCGGTGGTGTGTTCCTGCAGGGCAACCACAACGGTGCAGGTTCCCTCACCCTGAAAAACGGAACCAACATCAAGAACAACGCCGCAGGGTACGGCGGCGGCGTATTCCTGAAGGGCGACGTCAAGCTCAACTCTGATGGCGCAGATGGCAGAGTCACCATTTCCAATAACACTGCCTCCAATGGTGCAGGTATCTTTACACAGATCTGGACCCTTCTAGGGGTAAACCATGTTCCCGATATTGTGCTGATGAACACCGATGTTCTTGGCAACACTGCCACCCAGAGTGGCGGCGGCATCTATGCAGCCAACGGCGTCACCATCACTGCCGAGAATTCCTCGATCTCTAACAACTCTGCTGGCGGCTGGGCTGGTGGTGTGTTCGCCTATGACGGCGTGACCCTCAAGGCCAACAACACCAAGTTCCTGAACAACAATGCTGCGGCGGCAGGCGGCCTCTTCCTGTGGAGCAACAGCTCCGCTGACCTGAACAACTCTGAGGTCAGCGACAACAAGGCAACTGGAAACGGCGGCGGCGTTTACGTCTATGACGCCACCTGCTCTCTCACCACCAGTAACGGCACCGTTTTCCGTGAGAACTCCGGCTATCGCGGCGGCGGCATCTTCTCTTCTGGCGGCACCGTTACCGTCGAGGACAGCACCTTTGAAAAGAACACTGCAACTGACGATGGCGGTGCGATTGCTGCTACCCAGAACAGTTCCCTGACGGTACGCAACTCCAAGGTCCTCGAGAACAAGGCCGCTGACACTGCTGGCGGCATTCTGGCAGAAAAATCCACGCTGGAAGTAACCGACAGCATCATCGACGGCAACCGTGCCTCTGTAGGCGGCGGCCTTTACATTGCCGACATTGATGCTCCCGGCGAGACCAAGGAGGACAAGCCTGAGCACACCATCACTCGCACCGAAATTACCAACAACACTGCGGATGGGCAGGGCATTGGCGGCGGCATCTACCTGGGTGCCCAGAAGCTCACCATCACCGATAGCAAGTTGACTGGCAACAATACCATTTCTAAGAATGGTCAGACCCAGGGCGGTGCCATTGTTGCTTACAGCCCCGGAGACTTTACGTTGGATAACACCCTTATCCAGGGCAACACTGCCGACGTCGGCGGCGGTATCCATGTGCTGAGCACCAAGCTGCGTGATAGCCATATCATCCTGTGCAACAACACCCGGATCACCGGCAACGTGGCCAACCTATTCGGCGGCGGCATCTTCCTTGATAATATGAACAACCCTGCCGTGCTGGAGCTGGTGAACGCTTCCGTGGATAACAATACTGCGAATGTTGCTGGCGGCATTGGCAACTATGGCAGCATCGTCGTCCTCAAGGACGGTGCTGTGCTGGAGAACAATACTGCCAAGCAGTATGGCGGCGGCCTGTACAACAGGGGCAAGGTCACTGTGGAATCCGGTGCTACCGTGATGAACAACACCGCCTCTACTTACGGCGGCGGCCTGTACAACAAGGGCGAGGCCACTGTGGAATCCGGTGCCAAGCTGTACAACAACCACGCTGCTCTGGCGGGCGATGATATTTATCTGGTTGGCAAAAACAGCACCCTGACCCTCACCAAGGTGGGCGACGGCTGGATGTTGGACGACTGCGGCCACAAGATCAACGGCTGGTTTACAGACCTGCTGGATGCCCGTTGGGACGCCGACGGCAAGCAGGAGCACGTTATCAACCTGAAGGATTACGCCGCTGACGGCCTCACCATCGTGGAAAACGAGGATGGTTCCTATACCATCACCATCCTCAGCGATGACGGCAGCATTGCCCTCAAGGCTGCCCACAACGTGACCCCCAAGCCCACCCCGGAACCGGATCCGGAACCGACGCCCACGCCGGGCCCCGTTACCCCGGAAACCCCGGAGAACCCGCCGGTGGAGGACGCCACCCCGGACGAAGCCGAGACGCCTGTGACCCCGGAGAACCCCGAGACTCCTCCCGTGCAGGATGCCACCCCCGATACCGTGGCCGCCCTGCCCAAGACCGGCGTGAACTGGTTCACCGCTCTGGCCATGGCCCTGAGCGGCATGGCCCTCACCGTGGCCGGTGCGTTCACCAGCCTGTTTGCCAAGAGCAAGCACTGATGCACTGACAAGGCCAACCCCCAGTGAGCCGTAAAAAGCTCGCTGTTCCTCGCACACAACAACAATGCCCCCGGAGAGTTCTCCGGGGGCATTGTTGTTTCTATCGGTTTTTATTTTCTCAGCCAGCCGTCCACAGCGGCCACCAGCGCCTTGCCGCGGCGGCCCAGCAGGCGGGGCAGCAGCACACGGGCCATGGCCCACACGCCTGCAAAGTTGATCAGGATGACCACTGCGGTGATCAGGCCCGTCCACAGGCCGTACAGCGGGGTCTCGGCCAGCAGCACAAAGGCCTCGAACACCAGCAGACCCACATTCAGCAGCACCCGGCCCGGATGCACATGCATATGGATCATGCGGTTTGCGTCGATGGAGCGCAGGGTGAACACCAGCGCCAGCCCCAGGAAGGAAGCGTATGTGGCACCGATGGGGCCCCACCACTTGATGAAGAAGTAGTTCATGATGCAGTTGCTGATGGCACCGGCCATCATGGTGACCATGCTGCGGCTGGACTTTTTTGTCACCACATACACGCTGTTCATAAACTGGTTGAAGCAGCTGCAGGTGGAGGCCAGCACCAGGAAGGGCACAAAGTGCCAGGCGTAGTAGTAGTTGGCCTTCATGATGTGCATCACCGGGCGGCACAGCCAGATGATGCCCGCCGCACAGCAGAACAGCACACTGGAATAGGTGCGGAAGATCTTGGTGAAGAACCGCGCCCGGCCCTCCTCCTCGGTGACAGCCGAGAGCTGCCAGGCGTCATAGAAGATCAGGCCCAGCGTGGTGAGGATGGTGGGCAGGAAATAGCCCGTGGACAGCAGGCCGCTCCAGGCGTTGCCGTCGCGGCCGTCCAGCCCGTTGCACATCTCACGCACAAAGAACAGGTCGGAGGCGTTGATGATCCAGAAGCTGATCTGTGCCGGGATCATGGGCAGCGAGAAGTGGAGCATCTGCTTCCACAGGTCCTTGTTGATGCCCTTGAGCTCCACATAATTCCACAGCTTGCCGGTGACCATGAGGAACAGCACGCTGACCAGATCACCGCTGATGATGGCCAGCAGGTAGCCGTTGGCACCCCACTTGAAGCCCACCAGATACAGCACATAGAACGCCATGGTGGCCACGGTGCACAGCACGCCGTCCACGGCCACCAGCTTGTTCCACTGGCGGCTGCGCACGAACTGGGTGCACAGGGTGCGCAGGCAGCTCATGAGCACATAAATGTAGATCAGCAGGCCGTACTGCGCCATATCCGGCAAAAACTGGGTGATGGGCCAGCACAGCACCAGAATGCCAAAACCGCCCAGAATGGTGAGCAGGCCGTTGGTGAACACCTGCTTTTCGCTGTTGCCCTTGTCCAGACCAAAGCGGATGATCGCATTGGACATGCCCATGGACACAAAGGGGATGAGCAGGTTCGCGTACTGGCTCAGGATCTTGGACAGGCCCAGATCCGAGATCTCGGCCATGGCGTAGGTCAGGAACGGCTGCACGATCAGCGTGAGCAGTTTGGACGAAAAGCTGGAAATGGCAAAGATGAGGGTGTTGCCGGCCAGTTTGGAGTATTTATCACCGCCGGACTTTTTTTCGTTTTCCAAGGGAAGTCTGCCTCCTGTTTCTACTTCTTCAATAGCTCCCGCCGGGCTTTCCAATCCGGCAGCAGCTTTGCCACCTCGGCCCAGAACGCCGGGCTGTGGTTGGCCTGCAAAAAGTGGCAGTATTCGTGCACCACCACATAGATCTGCGCCGCAGGCGGCATGTTATACAGCTGCAGCGCAAAGGTGATCTGCTTTTTGCCGGGGCAGCACACGCCCCAGCGGGTGGTCATGCTGCGCACCTTGAGGGTGGGTTTCTGGCCGCCCAGCACCCCGGCAAAGGCCGGGTAGACCCGATCACTCATGGCGGTAAAGTAGGCCAGTGCGGTCTCCTTGTCCGGCAGGTCGGCATTGTCGCGGGCCGCTTTTGCCATCACTTTCTGCCGGGTGTCGTGGATCCACTGTGCGTTCTTGCACACAAAGGCGTCCGCCTGTTCCAGGCTGGTGCGCAGCGGGATGCTGACCATCACGGTGCCGTTGTCCCGTACCCGCAGATGCAGCTGTTTGATCTTTTTGCGGTACAGCTCGTACTGGATGCCGCCCGCGCTGCGCAGCTGGACTTCCGGTTTTTGTGCGGCCACGTCAGGACGCACGCTCTGCCCGCTGCGGGGCCGGCAGCTGGGCCAGCACCACGGCGGCAAAGATCAGCACACAGCCCACGCCTTCGCGCGGGGAAAGGCTCTGATGCAGCAGCACCCAGCCACCCAGTGCGCTGAACACGCTTTCCAGGCACATGATCAGGCTGCCCACGGCAGGGTTCATATCCCGCTGGCCCAAAATCTGCAGCGTGTAGGCCACGCCGCTGGACATCACGCCGCAGTACAGCAGAGGCACCGCGTTCACGGCAAATTCCGCCGGGGCCGGGTGCTCCAGCAGCAGCGCTGCCACCGAGCTTTCCACCGCCACCACAAAGAACTGCCGCAGGCTCAGGCGCACGCCATCCATCTGCGGACCATAATGGTTCACCGCCATGATCTGGAAACTGAACAGCACGGCGCACAGCAGCAGCACCATGTCGCTGCGTTCCACGCCGCCAAAGCCGTTCTGCATGCACAGCAGATACAGCCCGCACACCGCGATGGCCACGCTGAGCCACAGCTGGGGGCTGCCGCGGCGGCCCAGTGCCAGCCCGAAGATGGGCACCAGCACCACATACATCGCCGTGAGGAAGCCTGCTTTGGCCGTGGAGGGGTTCAATGTCAGGCCGAACTGCTGGGCAGCCGACGCCACAAACAGCAGCGTGCCGCACACAAGGCTCGCCTTGCGCAGGCAGCGGCGCTCCTCCGGCGTTTTCGGTGCTCCAGTGGTGCCGGTGCTGCGCTGACGCACCAGGTCAAACACCTTGACCGTGGGCAGCAGCACCAGCACCGCCAGCCAGCTGCGTCCGGCCAGAAAGCTGCAGGCTCCCATGCCGGAACCGGCGCTCTGAGCCACGAAGGCCGTACCCCAGATAAACGCGCACAGCAGCAGCAAAAGCGAATTCTTGCGTTGTGTATTCATCAGCCGACGCCCTCCACCTTGAGCAGACCGTAGAGGTAGTAACGGCTGGAATCATAGGAGATGGTCATGCGGTAGATGGCCGCCGGGTCCAGTCCGGAGATGGTGCAGGTGTAGTCGGTGCCGTCGGTCTTGATGTAGTAGGTGCTGTCCGGCACATACTCCACGCCGCCGTCTACCTTTTTCCACAGCGCCACCTTGAACTTCTGGGTGCCCTCGGCGGTGCCGCAGGCCATGACGGTCAGCGTGCCGGTGGGTGCCGCAAAATAGTTGGTCTGGCGGCTCCAGATGCCGTTGAACACGGCGTACAGGGTGCCGTCCACCATGGCAGTGTCAAACTTTGCCGAAGCGTCCGCAATGCCCTGAATGATCAGCGGGTCTGCGGTAGCATCCGCCCAGCGGGTGGTGTCCTCTTCCTGCACCTCGCCGGAGCTGCCGGAGATCTTCTGCGCCACACCGCGCAGTGCGTCCTTGCAGCCGGTCAGACCGGCCACCAGCAGAGCGGCGGCCAGCACAACGGCCAAAAAGCGTTTTTTCGTTTTCATAAACGTTTCCTCAACCTGTCAAAGGGTTTGATGTTCCTGTTTTTTCGGGTTCCGGCAGAGCCGGGTCCATCTGTATAGTATACCGCATTTTGCAGCACCGCACAAGAGAGCCGCCCGGCTTTTGCGCGCGCTGCCGCCCGATTTCATGCAGTTTCTTTGCCGTCGGCAGCCGCCAGCGCCCCACACTCGGCAGCGGCGAGGGAAGTCTGCTCCGGCCCGAACAGCGAACCGTACCGGTACAGGGCCCAGCCCCCGGCTCCCTGCTCCCGCAGAAAGGCCACCTGGTCGGCCAGCGCACGGCCGGTGCTCCAGCCCGACAGGCTGTTTTCGTTGCTGCCACCGTCGCCCACTCCCACACGGTAGGCTCCCAGCCCGAAATACAGGGCCACGTCCGCCGCGCGGGGATAGGCGAGCCATGCGGGCACGATGTTCTCAAAGGCAAAGCGGGTGCTGCCGTTGTGCAGGGCAAAGCCCTGCCCCCAGTACACCTGCGGGCACAGATAATCGACCACCGCATCCCCGCCGCCGGACGCCAACCAGCCGGTCACATCGCTGTACTGCTGGTTTTCGTCGTTGTCCGGGTTGCCCTGGGGGCTGATGCCGAACCGCAGGGTAGGGTCCGCCGCTTTCACCGTGTCGTGCACGGCCCGCACCAGCGCGGTCACATTTTCCCGCCGCCACGCGGCAAGATTTCCCGCCCCGGACGCCGCAAACTGCGCCGCGTCGATGCTCTCGTCGGTGGTGGGGTAGAAGTAATCGTCAAAGTGGATGCCGTCCACCGCGTAGTTCTGCACCAGCTCGGCCACGCCCTGCACCACATAGTCGGCGGCGGCAGGCTCGGCGGGGTTCAGGTAAAGGCCCTCGTCCACCGTGCATACCCACTCCGGGTGGGTGTTGGCCAGATTGCCGTCCGCAAGGTTCGGCGGCATGGCCGCCGAGGAGCGCAGGCGGTAGGGGTTGACCCACGCTTCCACCGAGATGCCCCGGGTGTGGGCTTCCTGCAGCAGCACGTCCAGCGGGTCAAAGCCGGGGTCCTTGCCCTGCACGCCGGTGCACAAATGGCTCCATGGGAACAGACTGCTGCGGTACAGCGCATCCCCGAAGGGGCGCACCTGGGCCAGCACTGCGTTCAGCCCCAGTCCGGTACAGTTGTCCAGAAGCTGCACCACTCCGGCGCGGAAGGCATCCTCCGTGGAAAAGTCCATGGCAGCCCATTCCAGATAGCTCACCCACACGGCTCGCCACTCTCCGGCAGGCAGCGCCGGGTTGGGGTCTGCCGGGGGTTCCGGAGTGCTGTCGGCGGCCGCAGGGGAAGTGCCCCGGCGCAGAGCCAGCCCTGCCGCGGCACACACAGCCGCCCCGGCCCCCAGCAGAAAGGTGCGCCGCCCCATGCGGCGGTTTTTGCGTCCTGTCTTTTTCCGGCTGCGCCGGGTCACAGCTCTTCCTCCTGCAATTTATACAGGGTCAGCGCCGCCCAGCCGCGGGCACAGGCCAGCAGCACGAACAGCAGATTCGTCCAGAAGGCAAGCCCGGCCATGCCCGCATAGCGGGTGAGCAGCCAGAACACCGTGCGCAGCACCTCCGCCGCGCACACCAGCTGCAGCTGCCGCTGAATGGGCTTGCCGCGGCTGTACTCGATGCCCAGCAGGGCAGGCCACACCAGTGCCGAGCACAGGTCGCCCGCCCAGCCGCCGGCCGCCAGCTTGCTGAGCATCAGCAGCACGAACACCAGCGTGTAATTGCGCTTTTCGGCCGCCGGGGCACCTTTTTGTGCTGCCAGAAACAGCGCCGCGATGCCGGTCAGGCAGAACGCCACCAGTTCCAGCGCTGAAAAGTCCATGCCGCCCAGCACGGCAAAGCCGCCCAGCATGGAAACCGCCGCTGCGGCCAGCAGAAAGAAGTACCAGGTCTTGCGTGTGAATTTGAGCTTCATTGCGTTCCTCCCGCCCGGTGCAGCGTGCAGCGGGCCTGCTGAATTTTTCAAAGAATTAAAAATATTATAGCACAAAACCGCGCAGGTTGTGTTACAATAAGGAAAACTATTCCGGAGGTTTTCCATGAACGCTGTTGTTTCCATCGTCCTGCTGGCCGCCGTGCTGGGCGTGATCGTGTTTCTGCTCTCCCGGCGGGAAAACGGCCGCCGCAGTCAGTACGGCCCGGCCGGGCTGTCCGAATTCCGCACCGACCTTGCACTGGACGAGTGCTTCGACCGGCTGGAAGAACACAACGACTCCGACGTGTTCGTCTACGACTGCCGCCGGGAGCGGGACGGCGGCTTTTTGCTGCACCTGACCCTGCACCAGCCCACCCAGCAGCCGCTGGACACCCTGTACACCCTGCGGCTGGACCCCGGCCGCCAGACCGTGGTCACCCTGATCTTCATCCGGGAGGCCTTTGGCTACAAGGAGCCGCTGTTCCCGCAGGAGATGCTGGACGAATTCATGGCCCAGAAGCTGGACGCCCACCGCACCCGGTAATTTTTACCGGCAAAGGGGCTTTTCATTTGCCGCAGAATTTGTTATACTAAATAATGGCGCTGCGGCGCTCTGCGGGCTAGTAGCTCAGTTGGTCAGAGCTGGCGGCTCATAACCGCTTGGTCCCGGGTTCAAGTCCTGGCTGGCCCATAACAAAAAAGAACACCCCCTAGGGGGTGTTCTTTTTTGTTGCCAGTCAGGACTTGAACAGGGCGGCGGCGCATCGCGCCGTAAGCAATCAGCCCAGTGGGCTGTTGCTTAGCCCGCGGGTGTATGCCAATGGGAATGTCTGAAAGTGTCGGATGCTGTCCACCGGGATGTCCATCCCGTTTTGATTTTTACTGATTTGCCATCTCGTAAATTTTCACCATATCATCCTCGGTCAGGTGCTTGGCCGAGCCGGTGCGGGCGCCGCAGGCGGCCACACAGCGCTGGGCCATCTCCCTCATCTGGGCTTCGGTGGGGTGGACGCCCAGCTCCCGCAGGTTTGTGGGCATGCCGATCTCATGGTAAAAATCCTCCATGGCGGCAATGCCCCGCAGGGCGGTCTCCTCGTCGGTGGCGGCGTCCGCCACGCCCATCACGTTACGGGCAAACTGCACAAAGCGGGGCAGGCAGTCCCGGTAAACATATCGGGCCCAGTGGGACCAGATGGCTGCCAGACCGGCCCCGTGGGTCACATCGAACATGCCGCCCAGCTCATGCTCCATGCGGTGGGACATAAAATCGCCGCCGTTGTTGCCGCAGCCGGTCAGGTCGTTGTGGGCCAGGCTGCCTGCCCACATCACCTCGGCCCGGGCGTCGTAGTCCTGCGGGTCGGTGTGCAGGATGCGGGCGTTCTTCATCACGGTGCACAGCAGGCCCTCGGCCAGGGCATCCGTGATCTCCATGTTGCCGCCGCTGGTAAAGTAGCGCTCCATGGTGTGCATCATGATGTCGGTGCAGCCCGCCTCGGTCTGGTAGTCCGGCAGGGTAGTGGTGAGCTCCGGGTCCATGATGGCAAACTTGGGGCGGGCCAGATTGTTGTCGTAGCCGCGCTTCTCGCCGTTTTCGGTGTTGGTGATGACGCTGCTCTTGGAGGTCTCGCTGCCCGCTGCCGCAATGGTCAGCACGCTGGCCACCGGCAGGCACTTTTCCGCCGCGCGGATGTGCTCGTACAGGTCCCACACATCCTTGTCCGGCTCGGCCAGACCGTAGGCAATGGCCTTGGCGGTATCAATGACGCTGCCGCCGCCCACGCCCAGCAAAAAGTCGATCTGCTCCGCCTGTCCGAGAGCAATGCCCTCCCGCACCTTGTCCAGATGGGGATTGGGCACCACGCCGCCCAGTGCGGTATGGTAGAGCCCGGCTTCGTCCAGTGCGGTGTTCACACGGTCCAGCAGACCGGACCGGACAGCGCTTTTGCCACCGTAGACCACCAGCACACGGGTGCCGCCGTACTCCCGGATGAGCGAGCCGACCTTCTGCTCGGTGCCCCGGCCAAAGACGACCCGGGTAGGGGAATAATACTCAAAATTGAATGCCATTTTCAATTTCCTCCCTGTTGTACAAAATCAGCGTGCTTGCTGCCTTTATTATACGGCGCTCGGGCCCTGCACGCAAGCCGGGGCACGCAAAAAGGGACGTTCCACCGGAACGTCCCTTTTGTGATATTGTTCTTTTACCGGAACACTGCCACGACATAGGCGGTGCCGTTGTAGTCGATGAAGGCCGCGCCCAATTCGCTGTGACCGGCCGCGTCCTCCAGCAGCTCTACCGCCGCGCTGTCGGCCTGCGGCGCATACAGCCGGGCCGTCATGGCCGTGCTATCATCCAGCAGGAGCGCCACCGTTACATCGTCCGGGATACCATAGCACCCGGACCAGTATAGGAAGTCGTTCAGATCATCCGTATGGCTCATGTTGTTGTCCGCATCCAGCGCCACGGTGTACACCAGATCCAGGCCGCTGACCCGCAGGCTGTCCGGTTCCTGTACAAACCATTCTGCCACCGCTTTGGCCGTGTTATCCAGCTCCTGTGTATGGGCAACGCCCAGCTGCTGCGCCAGCGCTGCGGCTTTTTCAGCGTCCGTGCCGGTGTTCACGCTCCCCAGCCCGCTGCAGGCCGTAAGCACACCAAGCGCCAGCACCCCAGCCAGCAGGCAGACAAGCAGATTTTTCCAGTGTTTCATCTTGATCAGCTCCTTTCACGCTGCATCCGTCCCCGCCGCCCCAGACCGGCAGGGCCTTTTTGTTCATGATATCATGCTTCCGGGCAAAAAACAAGGCCGCTGCCTGCAAACGGCAGCGGCCTTGTCCGGTTTTTACTTTGCGTACTCGACAGCGCGGCTCTCGCGGATGACGTTGACCTTGATCTGGCCGGGGTAATCCAGCGTATCCTCGATCTTTTTGGCAATGGAGCGTGCCAGCAGGATGACCTGATCGTCGCTGATGACGTCGGGCTTGACCA
>OIZO01001144.1_pt1 | contig 14628 bp, 10 predicted proteins | sample 1588551 | NCBI WGS metagenome assembly OIZO01 (sample SAMN03283271) | human gut metagenome | biome: human-associated habitat; material: feces | host: Homo sapiens | place: Peru | collected 2012 | reverse complement strand
TTTCTATCAAATGCAAATTTTAAGAAAATCTAAGGCTCGCCATATTTATCTAGTACAAAAATTTCTCCTACAAGGAGAAATTTCCTACTATATAAAAAAACATACTGTTTACTTGCAAACAGTATGTTTTTCCTTATTTATATAAATATTTTTGTGGATTTACTTGTGCTCCATCTTTACGTATTTCAAAGTGTAAATGGTTACCAGTAGAATATCCTGTAGATCCAACAGCTGCTATCTCATCTCCTGCTGTAACTTCTTGACCTTTTGTAACATATATTTTACTACAATGTCCGTAATATGTTTCTACACCATTTCCATGAGAAATGATAACTAAGTTTCCATATCCTCCCATTGTTCCTGCAAATTTAACTGTACCATCTGCTGCTGCTTTAATTGGTGTTCCATTTGGCGCTGCAATATCCATTCCCATGTGTGCATGGTCACGTATACTTTCTACTGCACCAAAACGTGATGTGATATTTCCTGTTACTGGTTTTACTGAAAAATATATGCCATTAAATGTTGATGACTCTATTTTTTCATATTCTTCTTCTAATTTTGTTTGTACATTAGAAGCCACTTCTACTTTACTTTCAAGTTCTTCTAAATTCTGTGTATATATTTCTTGCATTGAAATTTCTGCATCTTCTTGCTTTTCTTTTATGCTATTTATAATCTGTTCCGCTTCACTCTTAGAAGATACATATGTTGTACTACCTTTTTCTAGAGTAACAGCATACATTTTATATGTTACAACTGCTGATTCTTGAATTTTATTAAATATTTCTTCCTCTGATGTTTCTTTATTATTTTCTATAAATAATAAATTATACTTTGGCATTTCTTTAATATCTACAAAGGCTACATTTTCTTGATCTATATTTAATATTTCATCATTTATTAGTTGTTCAAATTCATTTTTATTTAATACGTATCCAACTTCTTCTCCTGAAATTGTTACTTTATATGCTGGTTTATATTTAAGTAATATAAATGCAACAATTAAGATAAGAGCTACTGCTATAATACTAATTAGTCTTACTATACACTTTGTATAGTTTTTTAGTTTAAAGTTTAAAATATAAATTCATCTCCTTCTCGTTTCACACGATAGTATTAATTATACTATATATTTTAAACATTTGCAAACAAAGTATTCCATTTTGACTAAATTTTATTTGTTTTAATTGGTATATATTTATATTATTTGAAATTATTGGTACTTTTTCTTTATTTTACTATCATTTTCTTTGTTTTTCTTTATATTTTATTTTTCTATTCTTATATTTCTTCCTTTGTTTTTTATCTATTGGTTTTTACAATATCATTTTTTGCTTATATAACAACTATTTTCATTTTTATATTGTTTTTTCTTCATGCTTATATATTACTTTTCCAAATTTAAATTCATTAAATTTCTTTTGTATCTCCATTATAACTATTGGCATTATAGATATTAATGCTGTATACATCCATTGTGTTTTGTTCAATGGAACTAATTTAAATACTTCTGCTACTGGAGGAATAATTACTACTCCTACTTGCATAATTAATCCCAAAACAAATGCTCCTGCAAGGTATTTATTTTCCAAAATTCCTGTCTTAAATATTGATTCTTCTGTTTTGATGTTAAAGCTATGTACAAGTTCTAACATTCCAAGTGATACAAATGCCATTGTTCTACCTACTTCTAAACTATATAAATTATTTCCTATGCTAAACGCAAATAATGTAAGTATTCCTAACATTATACCTTCTACAAATATCTTTCCCCACATGCCGTCTGCAAATAGTGCTTTGTTTGAATCTACTGGTTTTCTGCTCATTATGTTTGGTTCTGGCTTTTCTAACCCAAGTGCAATTGCTGGAAAGGAATCTGTTACTAAGTTTATCCAAAGTAATTGTATTGCAAGAAGTGGTGATTTTAATCCTAATACAATTCCCATAAAAATTGTTACTATTTCTCCTATATTAGTAGAAATTAAGAAATGTATTGCTTTCCTTATATTATCAAAAATATTTCTTCCTTGTTTTACTGCTTCTACTATAGTTACAAAATTATCATCTGCTAATACCATATCTGCTGCATTTTTAGCAACATCTGTACCATTTTTTCCCATTGCTACACCAATATCTGCATTTTTTAGTGCTGGTGCATCATTTACTCCATCACCTGTCATTGCAACAACTGCTCCTGTACTTTGAAATGCCTTTACTATTCTAACTTTATGTTCTGGTGATACTCTTGCAAAAACTGAGTAATTCATAATGTCTCTTTCTAGTTCTTTTTGACCTATTTTATCTAATTCTGCTCCTGTTATAGCCTTATCTCTCATTTTTAGTATTCCAAGTTCTTTTGCTATTGCTTTTGCAGTTGTTATATGGTCTCCTGTTATCATAACCGTTTTTATTCCTGCTCTTCTACATGTTGTAACAGCTTCTTTTACACCTTCTCTTGGAGGATCTATCATTCCTATTAGTCCCACAAAAATTAGATTATTTTCTATTTCTTTACTCTCTATATTTATAGGTACTCTTTCTATTTCCTTGTAACAAATTGCTATTACTCTTAATGCTTTTTCTGCCATTTTGTTATTTGCTTCTTCTATATTCCTTCTTACACTACTATCCATAGGAACTATTGTATTTTCTTTTTTATAATACAAACATTTTCCTAAAATAATGTCTGGTGCACCTTTTGTAATAATCATATACGAATTATTATTTTTATGAATTGTAGACATCATTTTTCTACTAGATTCAAAAGGAATATCTGCAACTCTTTTATTTATTTTGTACATTTCAAATTTATCTATATTATCTTTTAAAGCATCCTCTACTAAAGCTACCTCTGTTGGCTCTCCTACTGCTTTTTTCTTGCCATTTTCATAACTTATTTGAGTATCTGTACACATACATGCAAATGTTTTTAATTCTCTTTTACCTGCTCCTAAAGTATAATGCTCCACAACTTGCATCTTATTTTGTGTTAATGTTCCCGTTTTATCTGAACATATGACACTACTACTTCCTAGTGTTTCTACTGCTGGCAACTTTCTAATTATTGCATTTTTTCTTGCCATTTTCGTAACACCTATTGAAAGCATTATTGTAACAACTGCTGGAAGCCCTTCTGGGATTGCTGCAACAGCAAGTCCTACTGAAGTCATAAACATTTCCATTGCTGGTATTTTCTTAAATATTCCTATTATAAAAATAAATAGACAAATTACTAAACACCCTATTCCTAATGATTTTCCTACTCCTGCCAACTTCTTTTGTATAGGTGTTTGTGGTGCCTCATTTGTTATAATCATTCCTGCTATTTTACCAACTTTAGTATTCATTCCAGTTTCTGTAACTATTGCTTCTCCATGTCCATTTACTACTATAGTTGAAGAAAACACCATATTAACCATATCCCCTAGTGTTTGTTCTTTATTTAAAATAACATTTGCATCTTTTAAGACTGGAAGCGTCTCTCCCGTTAAACTAGATTCCTCTACTTTTAAATTTGAACATGAAATAAGTCTTGCATCTGCTGGCACATAATTTCCTGCCTCTAATAAGATTATATCTCCTGGAACAACCTCATTTGCTGAAATAGTTTCTACTTTTCCATTTCTTCTTACTTTTGCAACAGGTGCAGTCATATTTTTTAATGCTTCTAAAGATTTTTCGGCCTTTGCTTCTTGAATTAATCCCATTATCGCATTAAATACTACTATAGCAATAATTATAATAGAATCTATGTAATCGTTTTCGCCATTCATTTTGGTAATTATTGCTGAAATTATAGAAGCTATGATTAATATAATTATCATAAAATCATTAAATTGTTTTATAAATTTTATAAGAATATTTTCTTTCTTTTTATTTGCTAGCTTATTTTCTCCAAAATGTTCTAGTCTCTTTTTAGCTTCTTCTGTCTCAATTCCATAAAGTTTGTTTGTCCTAAAGTTTTTCTCAATTTCTTCTATTTCCTTTGTATGCCACATAAAAAACACTCTCCTTTGTTAATTAAAAATTCATACTAATATATATGCACTTGTCCATATTTTATGAATCTTTTTAATTAATTTTGAAAAGTGGTTTTCTGATTTCTTGTTTAATTTAAACTAAGAAATAATTTTTCTACAAAACTTATTATTTTTCTCACATTTTTATTTATAAATAAGAATTATCAATATAATTCTGACTATTATATCTTTTTATATAATTAAATAGCAAAAAGCCATTTAGTTAATTTTCAAACTAAATGACTCATCATATTCACTTCTACTTTTGTGACAATTTCATTGAAAGAAGCTTACTTATACCATTTTCCTCCATTGTTACTCCATAAACTGTGTCCGCTGCTTCCATAGTACCCTTTCTATGAGTAATAACTAAGAATTGTGTTTCTTTACTAAACTTTTTCAAATATTCTGCATATCTGTATACATTAACATCATCTAGTGCTGCTTCAATTTCGTCTAATATACAGAATGGTGCAGGATTTATTTTTAATATTGCAAATAATAATGCTATTGCTGTAAATGCTTTTTCACCACCAGATAGAAGCATCATATTTTGAAGTTTCTTTCCTGTTGGTTGTGCTTGAATATCTATTCCACACTCTAATATGTTTGATTCATCTTGTAATATAAGTTCTGCCTTTCCTCCACCAAATAATTCAACAAATACTTCATTAAAGTTTTTATTTATTATTGCAAATTTTTCTGCAAATTGAGTTTTCATTGTTTCTGTCATTTCTGAAATCATTTTTCTCAATTTAGCACTTGTATTTTCTAAATCTAGACGTTGTTCACTCATAAAATCATAACGTTCTTTTGTCTTCTTGTATTCTTCAATTGAGTCTACATTTATACTTCCTAAATTTTTAATTTGATTACGCAAACTATGCACTTGTTTTTGTGCAACTGCTATATTAGTTGGTCTTTCATATTCTTCTGCATTATTAGGAGTTATTTCATACTCTTCCCAAAGATGATTTACAAGTTGCTCTTTATCTTGCTCTATTTTAGTTTTCTTTACATCTATTTTTACTAGTTGTTCTTTTACATCCTCTAGTATTTTAAATTTATCTGTAATATCTTGTTCTAATTTAGCTAATTGCTCATTATTCTTTGTTCTATTTGCTTTTAAATTTTCTACTATTTGAGAACTATTTGAAACTTCTTGTTTTATCTTTTCTATCTCTTGTTTTGAAGTTTCTATAGAAGTCTCTATTGCATTATTTTCATCTCTAATAGTATTAATTTGAATTTTTTTGTTGTTTATACTTGTGTTACTATTTTCAATATCTTGATTGATTCTTTCTATCATTTCGTCTATTGATATATTACTTTCATCAAATGAAGAAACTGATATTTTTAAATTAGTAATATCAAAGTTTAAATCATCTATATATGTTTGATTATCTTTATTTGCTTTTGCAAATTCTTCAATTACTATATTTAATTCTTCTATCTCTTTTGTTAAACTTGCTATTTCATCTTCTTTTTGCTTTTTAACTTCTCTATTTACTTTTTTCTCTTCTTCAATATTTGAAGTCTCTTCTTTTAGCTTATTTAGTCTATTTTCTGCCTTTTCTATATTTTCTTCTATAGAAACCATTTTTTGTTTTTCAGTTGCATATACAATATCAATTTCTTGCATATTCTTTTCTAATTCTTCTGATGTCTTTAAGGTAGTTTCAATTGATTTTTCGTATTTTTGTTTTTCTTCTTCTAACTCTTGTTTTTGTTTTTCTAGCTTTTTAATTTGTTTTTCTAAGTCCTCAATTTCTCTACCTCTACCTAAAATATTTACTGTTTTAGATATAACACTACCACCAGTAATTGCACCTGTAGGATTAATTAAATCTCCTTTTAATGTTACAATTCTAAATTGATAATTGTTCTTTTTAGCTAGAGCAATAGCTGTATTCATATCTTCTACTATAACTGTTCTTCCAAGTAAATTTAATACAATTTGTTCATATTTATTTTGATATTTTACTAAATCTGATGCAATTCCTATAACTCCGTCAATTCCATTTTGTTTAATGTTATCTAATTTTCTACCTTTTACAGATGTAATTGGTAAGAATGATGCTCTTCCTAAATTTCCATTTCTTAAAAATTCTATTAATTTTTTAGCATCTTCTTCTGTATCTGTAATAATATTTTGAAGTGCAGCACCTAGACACATTTCTATTGCTGTTTCATATTCTTTAGGGCTAGATATAATATTTGCTAAAACACCATGCATACCTTTTTTTAAAGTAGCATTTTTTTCGCATTCTAAAAGTAAATTTTTAACACTTTTTGTGTATCCCTCTTTTTCTTTTTCTGTCTCTATTAAGAATTTAAGTCTAGAATCTTTCATTCTTGTGTCATAGATGATATTATTAATTTTATTATCAAATTCTTTTAATTTTGCTGATGCTTTTTCTTTTTCTTCTTTGATTTTTTCTATTTTAGAAGCTGCATCGTTTCTCTTAGCTTCAATATCATAAAATCCTTTAGAAAGTTCTTGCTTTTTCATACGAGCACTATCTAACTCAGAAATTGCAGTTTGAATCTCTTGTTTTATAGTTTTTTGTCTTTTTTCTAAGTTTTCAAAGTTAATATCTTGTGTATTAATTTCAGATGCTACTTCATATTTTTTATCTACGTCTTGCTCAACTTTTTGCTTTTTAGCTTCTATTTCTAATTCTTTTGAAGTTAATTTTTTAGTTATTTCTTCTAACTGTGCTTGTTTTTCTGCAAGTTCTTTTTCAAATTTTTCTCTATTTTGATTTAGTCCTACTTTTTTATCTTGTTTTTGTTTTTTCTCTTCTTCTAATTCTTTTATTTTTTCTATTATTTCTGTTATTTCTTCCTCAAAACGCTCTGCATTTTGCTCATTATTTATTTTTCTTTCTTGCATAACATTAATATCAGAATTAATTTTTTCAATTTTATTTGAACTTTCAAAACCAATATTTTGCATTTGTTCTATTTTTTCTGTCATTTCATCTACTTGTGCTTTTAATTCTTCTTTTAATTGTTTTACTTTTTCAAACTTTTCATTTTCTTCATCATATTGATTTTTGAATATTTCTTCATCTTTTATAATTTCTTCTAATTTTGTTTTATATGTTTCTATATTATATAAAAATAAGCCTACTTCAATACCTTTTAATTCTTCTCTTAAATCTAAAAATTTCTTTGCTTTTTCAGATTGAATTTTTAGTGGTTCTATGTTTCCCTCTATTTCGGCTAAAATATCATTAATTCGAAGTAAATTTAATTTAGTTTGTTCTAATTTTTTCTCAGATTCTTGTTTTCTTGTTCTGTATTTTACAATTCCAGCAGCCTCTTCAAAAATACGACGTCTATCTTCAGATTTGTTACTTAATATTTCATCTATTTTACCTTGTCCAATTATAGAATATCCATCTTTTCCAATGCCTGTATCCATGAACAATTCTAATATATCTTTTAATCTACAAGGAGTCTTATTTATAAAGTACCCTGTCTCACCACTTCTATAAATTTTTCTTGTAACAGTTACTTCATTATATTCAATAGGAAGTTTTCCATCTGAATTATCTATCACTATAGACGCTTCCGCAAAACCTAATGATTTTCTATTTTGTGTTCCAGCAAAAATAATATCAGAAGAAGTAGCACCTCTTAGAGATTTCATACTTTGTTCCCCTAATACCCATCTAATACTATCTGATATGTTACTTTTTCCAGATCCATTTGGTCCAATTACAGCAGTAATTCCCGGTTTGAATTCTAACACTGTTTTATCTGCAAAAGATTTAAATCCTTGTAATTCTAGTCTTTTTAAATACATTTTTTTCACCCTTACTTGCTTTTTATAAATTTCGCTATAATATGCTAAAATTATATATTTTTAGCATATTTTTGTCAAGGTTTCTTTTTGCTACTTATTGCATTATATTTTTGCCTGTGTTAATATATAATTAGCATTTAATATATAAAGGGGTCTAACAAATGAATAATGAAAAAATAGATTTTTATAGTTCAACCAATTTAAAATCATATAACTTAGATGATATAATGAAATATCAATTATCAATGCTTGATAGACTAGATGTATTTACAAGACGACATAGCGAAAATGTAGCTAACTTAGTATGTCGTATTTGTGAGTATTTACATTGTAAAAAATATTTTACTATTCATGCTACAATTTGCGGTTATTTACATGATATTGGAAAATTATTTATACCACCTGAAATATTAAATAAACCCGGAAGCTTAACTGATGAGGAATATGAAGTAATAAAAACTCATACTACTTTAGGGTATGAAATGTGCATGAAAGACCTAAAATTAAGACCATATGCTGAAGGACCTTTATATCACCATGAAGCACTAAATGGAACTGGATATCCTCAAGGCTTAACAAAAGATGATATCCCATATGTTGCTCAAATTATACGTGTCGCAGATGAATATGATGCAATTGTTACTAAAAGACAATATACTACTCACATTAATATCTCTGAAACATTAAGAGAATTAATACATGATGCTAGACCAACAGATTATATGAAAACAGTAGCTTTAGATTCATTGAAACAAAATTATAAAGTAGGCAAAATTAATAGTAAGGCCTTAAAAGCTCTATTTAAAGTCGTTATAGATGACACTTTATATGAAATTAGTTGCGTAATGGATTATATTAAGTATTTAAAGGAACAAGTAAAACGTTTAGAAGAAATACAAAAATATGATATAAAAAGCCAAAAAGCAAAAAAAGATAAAGAAAAAGAATATTATAGAGAGGGAATGCAAATGTTATTCCAAAGTGGTGAAGATTTTGATAATTATGAACAAGTTTTATCTGAATATCGCCAAGCAATTATTACTCGTGAAGATATAAAAACAAAATTATACAATGAAATTGATATAATAAAAAAATTGAAAATTTAAGCTCCATTGGGGACGTTTCCTAAAGGTTAATCTGTCCCTTTTGGAATACTTATTTAAAATCAAATATAAGAGTATATATATTATTGGAAATACCGCGGTATAAAAATAATATATATACTCTTAATTTATTTTGCACCAAAAGGGACAGATTAACCTTTAGGAAACGTCCCTTTTGGAACTTTAATCTAATCCGAAACTTACACCTAAAGCATTATTAATTTTGTTCATTACTGTATCGTCATTAATATGTCCTATCTTTTCTTTTAGTCTACTTTTATCTATTGTTCTTATTTGTTCTGCAAGAACTACGGAATCTGCCTTTAATCCACTATTTTCTACTGCTAATTCTATATGAGTTGGCAACTTATTTTTTCCAGTTTGTGAGGTAATTGCAGCAGCAATTACTGTTGGACTATGCTTATTTCCTATATCATTTTGAATAATAACAACTGGTCTTATTCCACCTTGCTCAGAACCTACAACTGGACTTAAATCTGCATAAAACATATCTCCTCTTCTTATCATCATTTGTCTATCACTCCCACTATTTTTCCGTATCGAAAGTTCTTTTAAGATATATTTTAAATATTAATAAATATTTAAGAGATTGTTATCTCAGTATATAATATGTAGACTAGCATCTTTTTGTTAATATCTTCTATTTGCAATTTAGTAGGTTTCCCTGTTTTCTTATCTATATATAATTTTTTATAAGTATTATATGGATTTTCTGTATTACTTACTTCTAATATTATTTCATTTTCTTTACTATTTACTTTTTTATTACTACTCTCTTTAAATTCTTCTATAAAAGAATTCAACCATAATCTGTTTTCTACAACATATTGATAATTTTGAAAAGTAGTTTCCAAATTTAGTTTATTGTTCCTAATTTTCAGGTTCGTTCCGTCATATTCGGTTATTACTCCTGCTATATTTTCTGGCTCTAATACTTCCTGTGTGGATTTTTCATTTTCTACTTTTTGACTTACAACATATTTGGTTGTATTTTTATTTGTCTCAATACTAACATCTAATTTAGCACTATAAGATTTAATATTTAAAATAGAATCTACAATTTGTTCTTCCGATTTGTTAATTATAGTGTTTCCAACTTTTCCATTTTTATAATATAAAATCAAAAAAATTGAAACTAAAATAATAATTAAAATTATACTAAAAATTACTATCAGCTTTTTCGCCTTCATATAATTCCTCACTTTCTATAAAAAATTTTGAAATTTTCAATATTATTTTGCATAAGAAAATTATCTTTTATCAAATAATTTTCATACAATAATAAAAAAAATAGGTATTTATTTACCTATTCTTTTTTTATTATATTCTTTACATATTAAAGTATTCTTTTAGACAAGTTTCTAATTCATTTTTAGTTTCAATTTTATTAATTTTTTCTCTCAGTGTAGTTGCATTTGGCATATTTTTAATATATGCTGACATATGCTTTCTTAGTTCTTTAATTCCAACTACTTCGCCTTTTTCCTCTACTTCCCACTCTATATGTTTTAAAATTGTTTGTAATTTTTCCTCTTTAGATATTTCTCTTGTCTCTTCTCCTTTTAAATACGAAATTATTTCTTCAAAAATCCATGGATTGCCTAGGCTTGCTCTACCTATCATTATGCCATCTACTCCAGTTTGTTTAAACATTTCAAGAGCATCTTCTTTACTTTTTATATCTCCATTTCCTATAACAGGAATACTAACTGCTTGTTTTACTTTTCTTATAATCTCCCAGTCTGCTTTTCCCGAATAAAACTCTTCTCTAGTTCTACCGTGAATTATAATAGCAGATGCTCCCATATTTTCTATTATTTTTGCTGCTTCTACTGCTACTATATTTTCTTCATTCCATCCTTTTCTCATTTTTACTGTAACAGGAACTGTTGATTTTTCTACTACTTCTTTTACAATTTTTCCTACTAATTCTAAGTCCAACAACAATCTACTTCCATCACCATTTTTTACAACTTTTGGTGCTGGACATCCCATATTTATATCTACAATATCCGCTAACTTTGAGACATATTCTGCTGCATACCCCATAGTCTCTACATCACTTCCGAAAATTTGCATAGATATAGGTCTTTTTTCTTCTTTGGTATCCAATAATAATTTCGTTTTGTCATCTTTATAGTACAAGCCTTTACTACTTACCATTTCTGTGCATACTAAACCAGCCCCATATTCTTTGCAAACTCTTCTAAACGCTTTGTCTGTTATTCCTGCCATTGGAGCTAAAATAATATTATTTTCAATTGTTACATTTCCTATTTTCAATTCTTTTAAGTACATGTATTTTCCTCTTTATCTACAAGAAGAACATGTGAGTTTTTCATGTTCTTCTTTACTTATATTTTATTCAACAAATATTGTTTTTTGTCTTCTACCACTAATATTTAATAATAATGCTATTAATATTAAATTTGTTAAAAGTGAACTTCCTCCATAACTTACAAAAGGAAGTGGAACCCCTGTAATAGGTAAAAGTCCAATTGTCATTCCTATATTTTCTACCATATGGAATAAGAATATTCCTGCAATACCCATAGCAATATATGAACCCAAGTCATCTTTAGCAGTCTTTGCAACATATATGGCTTTTGTAATTAATATTATATAACATATTACAATTCCCGCTGTAACAACAAATCCCATTTCTTCACCTATAACTGCAAATACAAAGTCTGTAGTTTTTGGGTATAAAAATCCTAATTGAGTTTGATTACCTTTTAGTAAACCCATTCCAAATAGTTGACCTGAACCAATTGCAAGTTTTGATTGAATTATATTATACCCTGCGCCTCTTGGATCTAAGTCTGGGTTTAAAAATACATCTATTCTTGTTTTTGCATGCTCTGGTAATACAAAAAAGTATAATAATGGAACAGCAATTAAAATTATTAATATACTTGTAAATATATATCTTTTTTTAATTCCTGCTGAAAACAAAATAAGTACTGTTGCTACTAAAAATGCTAATGCAGTTCCATAATCTGGTTGTTTTATTATTAATAATACTGGTACAATTACAACTAATAATGCTAATCCTAATCTTGTAGGCCTACTAATTTCATCTCTACCTCTTACTTGAATTTTTGTAATAACATATGAGAACGTTAATATAACAAATATTTTTGCAAATTCTGAAGGTTGAAATGAAAATCCTCCTATTTCAAACCAACTAGTAGCACCATTTACAGATTTAGTAAATAAAACTGCTACTAATAATACTAAAAAAATTCCATAAAAAATTGGTGATATTTTTGCAATCACCTCATAATCTATGCAAATAACAAGTATCATAATTGGAATACTTACTATTAACCATATAATTTGTTTTTTTAGTTCATCACTAGTTGTCTCTTGTGTAGCAGTATATAGGGCAACAATTCCTACCGCTATTAATATAATAGTACAAATTAGAATGCCCCATTCCATATTTCTTAAGAATCTTCTTTTCATTTATTAACCTCTATTATTCTTAATTTATATTTATTCTACTTCTACTTTTTCTTCTTTATCTGTTTTTTCTGTTTCTTCTATTATATCGTCTTCTGCCTTTTCTTCTTTCTTTGAATCTTCTATAACTTTTGTTGCCTCTTCTATGTTTTCTCTTTCTGTTTTCTCTTCATCTGATATTTTTGCAACTTCTTCGCTTTCTTCTGCTTTATTCTCACTTATTGTTTCTTTTTTTACTTCTTGTTTAGTTTCTTCTTTTACTTCATTTTCTAATTTTTCTTCTTTTTTCGTTGTTTTATTTTCTAATTTTTCGCTTTTTTCTTCACCCTGTTTTTTCTCTTTGTTTTCAGCTTTTTCTAATTTTCTTTCTATATTAATTTGTTTTGCATCATCTTTTACATTAAGAATTGGAATATTCGCATACAAAATTGGAGCTCCTGTTGTTCCATCACTATTAACTTTATTTGTAAGTTTTACATCTATAGAATTTTCATCTACATTTATATATTTTTTAATTACTTCAATAATTTCTTGTTTCATAAGCTCCATAAAATCTGCTGATACATTTGCTCTATCTTGCATCAACACTAAATGTAATCTTTCTTTTGCAGTGTCTTTAGAATCCTTTTTTTCATCTTTTGAAAATTTTTTAAAAAACTTTATAATATTATCGAACATCCTATTTCCTCCGTTATTTAAATTTGTCTATTTTTTTGAGAAAATACTTTTTAACTTAGCAAAAAATCCTTTCTCTCTTCCAGGAATTGAAACCTCTATATTTTCACCTAAAATTCTTCTTGCAATTTCTGTATATGCTTTTCCTGAAGGAGCTTTGTGGTTCGATACAACTGGTTCCCCTTTATTTGTTTGTGTAATAATGTATTCATCATCTGGAACTACACCAATTAAATCTATAGATAGTAAATCCACTATATCTTCTACATCCATCATTTCACCTTTTTTAACCATGTTTGGACGTAAACGATTAATTACTAATTCTGGATTTTTAATTTCAGATGATTCTAATAGTCCAATAATTCTATCTGCATCACGAATAGCAGATATTTCAGCTGTTGTAACAACAACTGCTCTGTCTGCACCAGCTATTGCATTTTTGAAACCTTGTTCAATACCTGCTGGGCAATCAATTAATATGTAATCAAATTCTTCTTTTAGTTTGCTTGTTAATTCTTTCATTTGTTCTTCATTTACTGCACTTTTATCTCTTGTTTGCGCTGCTGGAAGTAAGAATAATTCATTAAAACGTTTATCTTTTATTAAGGCTTGTCTTAATTTACATTTTTCTTCTACCACGTCAACGATATCATATACTATTCTGTTTTCTAATCCCATTACAACATCTAGATTACGAAGTCCAATATCTGTATCTACTAATACTACTTTCTTTCCTTTTAATGCTAACGCTGAACCTAAATTTGCTGTAGTGGTTGTTTTACCAACTCCACCTTTTCCAGATGTGATAACGATAACTTCTCCCATAATTTCCTCCTTGAACATGTATGTTCTTTCTATTAAAAAGTGCATATTTTTAATATCTATATCATATAATGAAAAAGGCAAAAAGTCAATGAATTGAATGGAAAAAAATGAAATTGGTAATTAAAATTTGGAATTATAAATAGGCACCACTATAGTGGTGCCATAATAATATAAAATTTTAAACAATTTCCTCTTCTTTCATTTAAAGATAAAGTATAGACCTGAACGTATAGTTCTTGCTGATACTAGTCGCATCATTGTTGTAACGACCGTTCGTGTAAAGGTCACTACGGTTACAACCGCCACCTCTATCAACGCAAGGGTAAGCAAAAGAGCTATCTTTGTTAATAGAATATTCTGTTGTCCACTCATAAGTATTTGATGCCATATCATTTATTTTACATACTTCATCTTCATTTGCTCCTGTATTTGATAATGATGTGTTTTTTGAATTTTGATATGAATAATCTGTATCTCCTGAAAAGTCTTGTATATATACTATCGCTGTATCCCATGCATAACTATTTATTAAATCTGTTGTCACTGCCTCATATATATTTCTACTTGCTGTTGCTGAATCTATTTGCGTTATATTATTCCATAGTGTTCCTTCTGTTGTTGGTGCTGTTCCACGTGTATCAATAAATGTATTTGAAACCTTTGAATTTGCTTTTCCATCTGTTCCATAACTTGCTTCATAACG
>OIZO01001142.1_pt1 | contig 14685 bp, 12 predicted proteins | sample 1588551 | NCBI WGS metagenome assembly OIZO01 (sample SAMN03283271) | human gut metagenome | biome: human-associated habitat; material: feces | host: Homo sapiens | place: Peru | collected 2012 | reverse complement strand
CGCTGCGCTTTCCGGTCGGAAGATTGCCACGGTAGAGAATCTCGTAATTATCAATAGACGGAGCAATGTTCTGCTTTTCCAGATAACGCATGGATGCAAAGCGGAGCGCAGGGTCTGCATCCCGCTTCAGCTGCATAAGCAGATAGCAATCCTGTCCGCTTTGCCGGAACTGCTTCATCCGATATGACTGTATTTCTTCTCGGTCCGCAAGTTTTTGCGCAAATTCCTCCGGGCTGAGAGAGATGCAGGCATTTTTCCCAAGATTGTGGGTGTACATGATTTCATCCCGCACTTCCTCGATCATCAGTTCGGGCGCATCCAATTTTCCGCGTTCCAGCAGAGAACAATCCCCCTGATAGAGGGCATACTCCCATAGTCCGTTGTTTTCCTGCACGGTGAGGTAAAAATCATATTCCAGATTCCACACTCGATAATCCTGCTGCGTCAAAGGCTCCGGTTCCACGGTGGCATGGTTGCGCGCCATCCTCTCCGCAAATTCGCAGATATGCTGCACGGCAGAACCGATCCGCATGTGGTAATCATCGAGATATTCGACCTTCTCAGAATACTGACGACCATTCGGAAACTTCAGCTGCACCATGCTGCCGTCCGGCACCCGGAACAACTCATTGTATCTCGGATCAATGAACCGGACATCGTCATCCGGCAGAGAATGCGGGTCTAAAGTCCGGCGTTTGCGAACCCCGGAACGGAACTTTTCCAAGGTGGTGACAGCAACGTTCTGGATTTTCACCACAGGATCATCGAAATGTTCTGCCAGATAGTATTCACGGGCGGCTTCAATGCGCCGCTGACTGTCCCCCAGAACCTCCCGCAGAATCTGTCCCTCTTCCACCGGGAGAGGACTTTCTTTCTCAAAGACCTCGTACCCGATCCCCTCGATATTCTCCCTCAGGTGCAGATACGTCTGCTCGTTGATCAGATAAACTGCCTCGTTGTCCTTGATTACAGCGTCATCTTTCATCAGCAGCCCCCGTTCTCAAATTCCAGAGAAAACTTGCTGCGGCCATCGGATTCGGCAGACAGCAGAACCGTTGCATTGTAGGTCTTGCCCTTGGCACTCTTGCAGTCCTTCAGGCGCACCCGGCCATCCCGCAGCAGCTTGTCCACCACGCGGCCATCCAGATGCTTACCCAGCCGCTTGAAGTAGGCATTGTCCTTCCAGAGCGCAAAGCGGCACTCGCGGTTCTCACAGAACCAGCCCTTTTCCCGCTCCACAACATTCGTGCCGCAGTTCGGGCAGGCACCAATCACTTTGTTTTTCATAAGCGCATTTGCTCCTTTCACTGCCTCGGTGGTATTCACCAGCGAGGAAATCATTTCTTTGATCTCAGTCATAAATTCTTCCGGCTCCATTTCACCGCGTTCGATGCGCAGCAGCTTGTTTTCCCAGTCTGCAGTCATTTCAGGCGACTGAATCTGTTCCGGCATAACAGTAACAAGGGCCCTGCCCTTTTCCGTAGGCAGCAAAATCTTGCTTTTCCGGTCGCCTTTGCGCTCCAGAAAGCCTTTCTGTACCAGTTTTTCAATGGTTGCTGCTCTGGTAGCCGGGGTACCGATTCCGGTTCGTTCCACATCGTCTTCCATGCTGTCTGCACCGGCAGACTGCATGGCCGAAAGCAGAAGGTCCTCGTTGTAGTGCTTCGGCGGGGATGTCTGCCCCTCTTTCAGCTCTGCGCCTGCAATGCTGCACCAGCTCTGCTTCTGCACATCCGGCAAAGCCGCAGGTTCCTTCTTTTTGCTCAGCAAATCACCCAGCACTTTGCGCTCAATGCTTTTCCAGCCCTCATCCAACACCACCTTGCCTTTTGCCGAAAATTCTTCCCCGGCGCAGATCGTGGTCAGAACGGTTTCTGCATAGCGGTACGGCTCTCCCACGGCACAGAGCAGCCGTGCCACAATCAGCCGCAGGATGCTCATTTCACCGGCAGGCAGTGCAGAAAGGTCCGCCCTTGCCACACTTGCCGTAGGCAGCAGCGCGTGGTGGTCCGTGACCTTGCTTCCGTTGATTACCTGCTGCACATGAACACGAAGTTTTTCTTCTGCGCCAAAAATCGCAGCCATTCCGGATGCAAGGCCCGGCAGCGATTCTGCCATATCCTCCGTCAAAAATCGGCTGTCTGTGCGGGGATAGGTAATCAATCTTTTTTCGTACAGGCTCTGCGCATAGTTCAAGGTCTGCTGCGCCGTAAACCCCAGCAAGCGATTGGCATCCCGCTGGAGCGTGGTGAGATCGTAAAGCTGCGGCGGATTTTCGGATTTCTCCTTGCGCTCCACATTCTGCACGGTGGCACCAATCTCCTTTCGACAGGAAGTGAGCAGAGCTTCGGCATCTGCTTTCTGCGAAAACCGCCTGCTGGATGCTGTACCGCCGCCCGCAAATGCAAGGGCAACAGTGTAGAACTTTTCCGGGGTAAATGCTGCAATTTCTGCCTCCCGCACCACCGTCATGGCAAGCACAGGGGTCATGACCCGGCCCACCGCCAGTGGCCGACCATACAGGCATGAAAAAAGCCGGGACGCATTGATGCCGACCATCCAGTCGGCGCGTTCCCGGCAGAGTGCTGCATTGTACAGCGCATCGTATTCAGTTGACGGTTTCAGGTTGGCAAAACCCTCCCGGATTGCAGATTCCTCCATGCTGGACAGCCACAGGCGGGAAACGGACTTTTTGCACCCGGTCTGCTGGTACACCAGCCGGAAAATCAGTTCTCCCTCACGCCCTGCGTCGGTTGCGGCGGTCACACTGTCTACATCCGGGCGGTTCATCAGCTTTTTCAGGATACCAAACTGCTTTTTGGTGGACGCAGACACAAGGTACTGCCACCTTTCCGGCAGGATGGGCAGGTCGGCCACGCTCCACTTGACATACTTTTCATCGTACACGTTGGGCGGAGCAAGCTCTACCAGATGCCCGATGCACCAGCTGACCAGATAGCCGTTACCCTCCCAGTAGCCATCCTGACGATTGGTCGCACCGAGGACTTTGGCGTAGGACATGGCAACGGACGGTTTTTCCGCCACGATCAATTTTGCGATAAAAATCCCTCCAATCTGTTTCTGATTGCAATATGTAAGGCGGCAAATGCCGCCTTGAAATCAGATGGGTTCAGTGTCCGGTTCGTCCGGGGCTTCGTCCTCGTCCGGCACATCGGTCGGAATCTCAAAATCACCCTTGTCCTCGGTGTAGTTTGCATCGGGGTCAATGGTTTCTTCTGCAGTAGTGCGGCTTTTGCTCTGCTTTGGCTTTTTCGCTGCGGAGGTAGGCAAGGTCTGTTTTGGGTTGTGTCATGGCATCACGCTCCTTTGCAAATTCGTGTTTTCAAAAGGTTCATAATAAAAAGCCGACGGAAATTGTCTTCCATCGGCTTTCCTTTGAAACGATCTTGATACTGAGTGTTATTGAAAAAGACTTAATTCAATGATTGTCGAGTTGACAGGATCATAGGCATAATAATTTCCATTTTCACCAATCAGAGACATCCAAAGTGTTTTATTTATTTGAATTTCTGAAAAGCTGTTTTGGGAAAGTGATACGTCAAATATCTCCTTGCTTTTTGATGAATAAATGAACACATGGTCATTGTACAATTCACAGAAAAAAATGTTATAGTTTGGAACCGACAAATCAAAACGATCAAATTTCATTGTGTCTTTATTTAAAATATAAAGCGAGTTGTCTGAACCATAACCATTTGTACATACAATGTAGTCTTTGTTCGCTTGCAATCGGGTTATTTCGAAGTCTAATGGAACATCAACTGAGAAAATGATAGAGCTATTCTGCAAATCATAAATCTTTAATATTCTTCTCTTGCTTTGCTTTTCAAGAAATGCGACAATGCCATCATTGACAAACGCTTTGGTATATGGACTGTCAGTCGTAATGGAATTAGAAATCTGATGAATCTGTCTGGATTTGCAATGATAAGTATTCAAGGAGATGCCATTAGAATCGGAAACATACCATGCCACAAATTGATCGTCATGTGATAATACTATATCTGGGGTGTTAGGTTCATAGCAAGAAATTGTGTCTATCTTTTTTGTTGATAGGTCAAAACGCTGAATTTCAATTTTTTCGGAATCTCGATACACCCAAAAAAGGCTATTATCTATGACTAAAAGCTCATTTGTAAAGAACGATTTTCCACCATTTGTTATTTCTGTTACAAGCTCTTTGTGCCCATTTGTATCAGCCGAATAAATTGTACTTTTTTCGTAATATTGCTTGTTTCTATCCAAGTCACAGATTTCATAATAGACTAAATCCGAAGCGGCGGTAATACAACCAATTGTCTGTCCATCTTCTTTTGCTATATCTATATTCTTCTCAATCCAATTGGCGGATAGATTGGAATTGCTTTGGCAACTGGAAATTGTTGAATTTATGGTTGCAATATTTGATTTTGAATTACCGAACATTAAGAATAAAACAATGGCAGCTACAATTAACAACAGTAAAGCAACTACTTTAAATGATTTCTTCATGCCCGTATCACCTTCTCTTTCCCTTAAAGCATACCACATTTTAAGGGAAAGGCAAGACGATTAAGGGATTCTTCTTTGAAAATCCAATATCAAAGTCAGCAAGTATGTACGGCGGCAAACGCCGCCTTAAAATCAGATGGGTTCAGTGTCCAGTTCGTCCGGGGTTTCGTCCTCGTCCGGCACATCGGTCGGAATCTCAAAATCGCCCTTGTCCTCGGTGTAGTTTGCATCGGGGTCAAGGGCTTCTTTTTCGGCCTGCTTTTTCTGTTTCTGCTTCATAAAGGCATAGATGCCACCGCCCGCCGTCAAGCCGACCAATGCCAGCACACCCAAAAAGGCGGCTGCATACTTTGTAATTTTGTTTTCTTTCGGCTGCTCAGCACCGGATGCGGCTGCTTCTTCCGCAGCCTTTTTTGCTTCTTCCTCGGCCAGCTTCCGTTCCAGTTCGGCCTGCGCCACAGCTTCTTTTTCAGCAGTATAGGCTTCGGCATCCTCTTCTTCCATCAGGGTCAGAAGGTCGGCTTCATCCACCAGATTCATGAAGTGGACGGTCTGCTGTCCCTTGGCATTACGGTCAATGACCAGATAAAAAGTCGCACCCGACTTGCTGACAAGCGTAATGAACTGCTGCCCGCTGCCATCGGAATAGCTGATGTGGTAATCATCCACCAGTGACAGATTGCCCTCCGGGGTCAGTGCGCCCGTTTCCTCATCCGTGATGGTAACGGCATCTTCTTCCTCCACGACTTCCGGCAGAACAGGCTCCTCCACCGGGGCGGTATCACCCTCATAGGCGAAAGCGGGAGCGGCCATACCGATGCACAGCACCGCCGACAGCAGCAGTGCACCAAACTTCTTAAACTTCATCTTCATTTTCCTCCTTCTCAAACGAAGCTCCCACCGCTGCCAGTGCAGCCGGGTTCGGGGTAGTGTTGGCCGACTGCCGCAGCAGAGCGGCAAGCTGTTCCGGGGTCACATTGGCCGTGCGTACCATGCTGCTGACCTCGGCAGCTTCTTCCTCCTGAATCCGCCGCTCCAGCACTGCAATGCGGTTGTTCAGCTTGATGCGGCGTTCCTGCTCCTTTTTGAGCGTTGCCCGCAGCTTGTCCAGTTTTTCACTCATCGTAAACCCTCCGTTTCATTTTGAAAGCCGCCCGAATCCGGCAAGATACTGCTGCCAGTAGGACGAGTGGATATTTGCGTATTTGATGGGGTCGCCAGCGGACACCATCATGCCGTTTCCGAGGTAGATACCGCAATGGCTCATTCCCGGCGTATCATAGGTTCCTTTAAAGAAAGCCAAATCTCCTGGTTTTGCTTCTGCTTCGGAAATGTGCTGGCTTTTCTGCCAAAGTCCATTGGCGGTGGTACGCCCCACGTCATAACCGTTCTGGTTGTAGACCCAGCAGACGTATCCGGAACAGTCAAAGCCAGTTTCGGGAGAACTGCCGCCCCACACATAGGGCGTTCCGACGTATTTTTTGGCTTCCTCATAGATGGACGCAAATTCGCTGTCGGTCAGAGCTTCCGCAGGAACCGTGTAGTCGATGCCGGGTGCGCCGGAGCCATCCGAGCCGCCGGGCGGTAAGCCTCCATTAAAAAGGTAGGGTCTTCCGCCCAGCGTGTCCTGAAAAATCTGATACCGCTGCCATTGATCTTCGGTCAGTTCTTCCCGGATGACGACCTCCAAACCACGGTTTTCCAGCTTCGTGTGGAAAATTTTGTATTCGTAGGGCACCTGCGTGGGCACAGGGATGCCCGCCGGGCTGATGACCCAAACAGTTCTGTACCGTATCTGCACCTCCACCCATGTTGTCAGCTTATACTGCTTTTTGAAGATTTCCTTCAGCTTACCCTGTACCTCTGCCTGGGTATAGTCGTCATACAGGGTCGTGAGAAACGAGGTCAGCTGCCACGGGTCGTGTTCAATGGGGTCAAGGTGATACCGATACTCGTTGTATCCGGGGTGGTCCTGCGGGGTGCGCTTGATTTTTTTGTCCAGCTCTTTTTCCAGTTTCTTATAGTCCTGCTCTGCGCCCCGGATGTCCCGGTCCTCGGCGGTGTAGATGGTCTGCCCGGAAACATGCGTGGTGCCGGAAAACAAAATAGAACAGGATGAAAACGCCGACATGACCAGCAGCAGGAGCAAAAGAAAAACGCCCACGACCACAAGCGCGTGTGCGTTGCCCTTTGCAAAGTTTGCAATGCCATTGACTGCGGCACTGACTGCCGACCTTCCTTTGTCCGTCACCTGCTCTACACCGGACCGGGCTGCCGATGCACTGCCGGATACAGCTTTGCTGCTGCCGGCCGCCTGCGCAGCCGTACCGCCCGACCGGGTAGCAGCATAGTAGCTTTTGCGAATTTCCTGCCGCTGCTTCCAGCGCGAAAACCAGTGAACTTCCCCTTCTGCCGTAGAAGTCCTTTTGCTTTCATCCGATGCTGCTGTCTTTTCTGTCCGCGTCTTTTTCTTGCCTGCCTGCAACTTCGCTTTCTTTTTGAGCCTGCGGGCATAGCGGCTTCGAGTGTAATGTCCGGCACCCTCCGCGGTTTTCTCTCCTTCATTGAGTGCCTGTGCACCTACATTGTCGTCCTCATACCGCTCCACTTCCCGATGTGCCGCAGAACGGGCAGCGGCAGCCGCATACAGCTCCCGCTTTTGCGCTTTGGTCATGCGGGATACTTCTTCCGGAGTGATTTCCGCCTTGCCCAAACGGAGTTTCGCTGCTTTTTCCTTGACCTTTTCCGCTTCAGATTTCAGCTTTTTCTTTTTGGGGATCGTCTGTGTGGCTCGGCTTTTTTTCGGAGGGGAGCGCGTTGCGGTATCCGCCTTGCCTTCTTCCATCCGCAGCTTCCTCGGCTGCTCGCTCATGATTTATCCCCCTCCGACACCTCAGACAAACGAGTTGTCATGATCTTATAGAGTTCCAAATCATGCGGGAAGCGGTCGATAAACGGCAGAATCGTGTTGCCGTAAAACAACAGTCCCTCACCTTCGCCGGAATGGGTCACATAGGACAGCTGATGGGGGCTGATGTTCAGCTGCTTGGCCAGAATCTGCCGGTCACCGTTGGCCTGATTGAGCATATACACAAAGTCCGAATTCTCAAAAATGTTCGATACTTCAGGACTTGCCAGAAGGTCCTTCACATTCTGCGTAATGGCTGTCGGCAGCCCGCCCCATTTGCGGAAGCGCTTCCAAATTTCAATGGAATAGGCCGCTGTCTGAGCTTCCTTGAGCAAAAGGTGGAATTCATCGACATAGTATCGCGTGGATTTTCCCGCGCTGCGGTTTGCCGTCACACGGCCCCATACCGCATCCTGAACGATGAGCATTCCCAGCTTTTTGAGCTGTTTGCCGAGCTGTTTGATGTCAAAGCAGACGATGCGGTTGTTGATGTCCACATTCGTCCGATGGTTGAACACATTCAGAGAGCCTTTGACGTAGATTTCCAGCGCAGCCGCCACATGATGGGCTTCTTTTTCATCCTGCTGCAGCAAGGCATTGTACAGGTCTTCCAGCAGCGGCATATTTTCCGGCGCAGGGTCAGCGAAATACTTACGGTAGATGAGGTGTACGCAGCGGTCGATGACTGTTTTTTCTACCGGCAGCAGGCCTTCTTTGCCACCCACCACCAGCTCACACAAAGAAAGAATAAAGTCCGCTTTCAAGGCAAGCGGGTTATCTTCCTCGCTGTAATTGCTGTTGATGTCCAGCGGGTTGATATACTGGGTACTTGCCGGACTGATGCGGATGACCTGCCCATGCAGACGCTCCACAAGGGGTGCATACTCTGCCTCCGGGTCGCAGACAATGATATCATCATCGGTCACGAGAAAAGCATTGGTAATTTCACGCTTTGCGGAGAAGGATTTGCCGGAACCGGGCGTACCCAGAATCAGGCCATTGGGATTCTTGAGCCGCTTGCGGTCCACCATGATAAGGTTGTTGGAGAGGGCGTTCAGGCCATAGTACAGCGATTCCCGCCCGGACTGGTAAAGTTCCTGGGTGGTAAAGGGCACAAAAATGGCTGTGCTGCTGGTGGTCAGTCCGCGCTGAATCTCCACCTGGCAATCTGCCAGCGGAAGCGAGGACATCAGCCCCTGCTCCTGCTGAAAATCAAGGCGGCACAGGTTGCAGTTGTGTTTCTGCGCAATACTGGAAGCCTGAAACACATTGGTTTCCAGCTCCTGCTCCGTGCGTCCCGTGTTCAGCACCAGAATGGTCACGAGAAACATTCGCTCGTTCTGGCTCTGCAGTTCCTTCAGCAGAGCTTTGGCATCCCTGCCGTAGGTTTTCAAGTCGGACGGCAGAATTTCCATGTCGTAACCGGCACGGATGGCCTTTTTCTGTTCCTCAATGGTACTGCGGTCCAGCTCCGTGATCGTGCGTTTGACATTTTTGATGGCTTTGTTCTGGTCCACAGACTGCACATGCATCGTGACAATCTGGCTGGAATCCATATCCAGAAAGTCCTTCAGCAGCTGGTCGCTCAAGTCGGATGCCGTAATGGACAGATAGCTTACCGACCCGAAAATGCCGCCCATCTGAAAGGTGCGGCTGTTCTGAAAGGCGAATGCTGTCGGCGCAATGGCATCCTTCACCGTCAACCCGCCGGCAGCCAGCTTCTTCCAGTCAAAATAGAATTTCGATTCACCGTCCAGATTGAAAATGCCATGCATGAGCTTCAGCCGCTCCCTGCCGTCCAGAGGCTTTGCCTGCACGCCCAGACGATGAAAGTTATTGAGCAGGTCATTCTGGATGTGGTCCAGACGGGCTTTGACCTGCTGCATGCTCTCGCCGGACACACCAAAGGTCAGGTATTTGCGCTTGGTCAGGCCATTGTTGCCCTTGGACAGCTGCTGCCGGAGCATCTGGGAATATTCGGCGCGCACATCGTCAAAGCCGTCTTTCTGGAACGAGATGCGGATGCTTTTCTCGAACTCGGTACTGTCCGTCGCCGTATTCACAAAAGACAGCTCAAAGTGGATGGAGCTGTCGAAAAAGTTGAGGAACGAGCACCATTCCTCATAAATCGCCGTGCGGTCCTCCGGCAGGGCCAGCTGATAATTGATGTCCTGAAATTCCACCGTCCGTGTATAATAGCCGTTTTTCACGCGGCAGGTTCCGTCCTCGAACATCCGCTGCATCGGGATGGACTGCTGTGACGTACGGGGAACCGCACTTTTCTGTCGGGACGGCTTTGCGCCGTTTTTACCGGTCTTTTTCCGAAGATTCATCGCGGAACGTCACCTCCTTTGTCAGAATCGAATAGTAGTTGCAGGTTTTGTACGGGCGTACCTTCGGCCGCAGGAACTTTGCCTGCACATAATACCGCAGCAGTTTTTCGGCGGGCTGACCGTTTTTCTGGTACATGCCCAGAAAAAATGCCGGAAGCATGACGATCATCATGCAAAGCGTCGCCGCGGTGTTGCCGCCGACATCCCGGAGAACAAAAAACAGCGGCACTCCCACGAGAGCCGCTGCACCGAAACAGATGAGCTGCCGCTTGGTCAGATTGAACGCCACCTTCGTTTTGACGTTTGCCAGATCACGCGGCACGGAAATATAAGCTGCCATAACGCCTCCTTTTTAATGTGCGCCCAGAATGCTTTTGGCTACCGAGCTTGTCTTGAACAGGGTGAAGCAGAGCAGAACGGTGTAGCCCACAATGCTCCAAATCGAGTTGATTGCATCGCCGGAAATGGCAACATTCTGGATCAATACCGCGTAGATGGCCACACAGATCAGGATCAGAAAGCCCTGAAAACCCAGCGCAAACAGGGATTTCAGATAGTTCTGCCCGATGTGGCTCTGCTCATGGTTGCCCCAGGTTGCCATAGGCACCGGTGCCAGACTGACCATCATATAAATCTCGATCATGCGCCCATATACCAGCACAAAAATGATGATGCTGAGAATCCGCATGGAGATTCCAATGAAGAAGGACTGCAGGAACAGCCCGAACAGCGGGCCGACTTCCATCTGCATCATGCTGGCTTCCAGCATTGAAAGCCCCACCTCGTTGACACGGGTGTTGCCGGAGATGATGCCGCTGGAATTTGCCACAACCTGCTGCGTCACATCGAACACTGCCATAATGATCTCGAATGTGTTGCTGATGAGCCAGACCGAAACCGCCGTTTTGAAGATCCACTTCATCAGCAGCGCCGGTTCAAACTGCGCCATGTTGTTGTGTTCGGTGATCATCTGAATCAATTCGTAACAGGCAATGAAGGTCAAGATAATACCTGCAATGGGCAGCACCACATTTCTGGACAGCGCTTCAATCATTGCGAACACTCGCGGCTCAAAGGCTGATGGCTTTGTGCCGACCTGCTGTGCGATGCTGCCCACCTGCGTGTTGACATCGTCAAACAGGCCGCTGAGATTGGACATGATTGCCGCTGTCAGCAAAGATTTGATCCAATCCGAAATCGCTTTGAGAACAGTTTCCACTCAGAGCCACCACCTTAAAAGAAATGGTTGATGAGGGTCTTGAGCAGATTGAGGACAAAAATAATGTGAGTCAAAAGCTGCATAAAAAGCATTTCCTTTCCTTGATGGGTGAATAAAACAAAAACACGATTTTGGCAGACAACATTCAAAAGGCTGCAAACCGCAGTGGGCTGTTGTGACAAAAAATCGTGCTATGGAAACAAAAAAGCCGACTGCTTTTCGGCAATCGGCGTAGGGAAACAATTCGGTTAAGCAAGCATCTTACCCTCTAGATAGGAGCAGCGCAGATAATCAGGGTTGGTATAATAGACATTGGAATTGAAGTCGGAAATTTCATCCGTAATAAACGAAGAGAAGACATCAATAATCGCCTGTGCTGCATCACCGTTCTTCATGGTGGACAACACCAGTCCCTGATACAGCATCCCAATCGAAGTTGCGGAAGGAACTTCGTAGCGGCACTCTGCGACAGTATCAAAATTACCGTCCGAGATATTGAATTGTTCGATCAGCTCCTCCGAAACTTGTTCAAAGGACAGGCAGTGGTTTACCTCGGCGGCGTAGAGTTGATGCTCAATGTCCTTTTTGGAAAAGCAGCGAATCACATCCTGCCGATGATTCTTTGTCTGGCGGGCAATGTATTCGATCAGGCTGCATACATAAAAAATATCATTCTTCTGCTTTTCCGTCATGGATGCGTTCACTCCTTTCAAATGTTAAACAGCGCAGGGCGTTGGCTGTATGAAAGCTGATCTGGTGTGTCGGGTGCTTAAACTTTGCCAACGCCCAAAATGCTTCACGGCTGATTTGGCCGGAAGTAAAGCCGTTGACATAATCCCAAATCGTATCATCGGCCATTGGCCCCTCTACAATATCATACGGGTGCATTTCTCCTGCACGGCAGTTTGCAATAAAGTCCAGCCATTCATCCGACATTTCCGGGAAGCGTAGGATTTTAAGCTCGGGATTTTCTACATAACGGTAAATGTTCACGATGCCATCTGCGGAACGGCGGTCTGCCCAGCGGTAGGCTTGCTGATAGTTGTTCGTGCAATAGAATCCCCAAGAGAAGTCTTTTGTATACCGCGTGATACGAATTTCGGGATAGACAACTTTTTCTTTACTGCCATGATACAATAAAATCTCGCTCATCTATTTCACCTTCTGTATGTGAGATGATCACTATGGCCTTCCCTATTATTATAATATGTAGCGGGCGGCAGCCGCCGCCCGCTGTTCTTAACCGAACAGGCCGCTCAGCAGGGGAATGAGGGTGATGCCGACCAGCGCGACACCGCCGCCGGCCATGAGCTGCTTCATGCCCTGGCTCTTGGCACCGGGGTTATCCGAGCCATAACCTTCCAACAGATTTACCGCGCCCCAAACGCCGAGACCGGCACCCAGAGCCACCACCAGAGTCTGCAGAACTTCCACAGCAGAGTTAAAGAATTCCATAGTCTTTTCTCCTTTATTATAAAGCGTTTCGGGTCATTTGTACACACCTGAAATCCTATCATTTTATGCCGCATAGCCGCAGCAAAGGTGATTTTCTGGTGTACTTATTAGACCAATGATAAAAATAACCGCCTACCAGATCAGGTAGACGAAAGCGAATCAGCATCCACCGCAACAAACGCATCGCTGGGGTGGATTTTTATTTTCGGGTGAAGATATTTTTCAATATCAAACGTGTTCTTGGGGTCATAGTCGGCGGTCAGTTTATAGTTCGGATGCTGGGTCAGGTCGTACTTGTCTGAGAGAAAAGGCCGCACACCGCGCAGCTGCAGGATGCACTTTCCTCCATCCAACACCGCAAGCTCATCGCGGCTCATGAGTTCATGGCCAAGCTTCTGGAACGATGTGCCATAAGACGGCGAGTTGCCGCGGGTATCAGACGTGTTGAAGCTGTCGATGGTCTCTTTGCCAAGCGCTTCAGAAAGTTCTTTCAGGGTAGTCGGCTCGCTGCCGCCCAGAAAGATTTGCGAGTCCATGTTGCCCACAATCGTATCCGCATTATCTTTGTAGATAGCTTTCAGCTGACTGCGGGTCTGCAAGACAAGGCAGGCTGAAATCTCACGGCTGCGGATGGTAGCCACCAGCTTTTCCAACTGCGGAATCTGCCCGATGTTGGCGCACTCGTCAATCAGACAGCGCACATGAACCGGCAGTTTACCGCCATATTGGTCATCAGCCTTGTCGCAGAGCAGGTTGAACAGTTGGGTGTAGATCATCGAAATCAGAAAATTGAAGGTGCTGTCCGTATCGCTCATAATCAAAAACAGCGCCGTTTTCCGGTCTCCCAGCTTGTCCAGCTCCAGTTCATCGTACATCGTGGCATCCCGAATTTCCTGAATATCAAAGGGCGCAAGGCGGGCACCGCAGGAAATAAGGATCGATTTCATCGTTTTGCCGGCAGCTAACTGGAAAAGACGGTATTGCCGCACGGCAAAGGAGTTCGGTTTCCGCTTACTGAGCTCTTCAAACAGCAAATCCACGGGATTCTGATACTCTTCATCATCCTCTCGGACTTCCATGGCATTGAGCAGCTGCAGCAGCGTTGCAAAGTTTTGTTCTTCCGCCGGTGCCTCATAGTGCAGATACGCAATCAACGCAGTATAGAGCAATTTTTCGCTTTTTTCCCAGAACGGGTCGCCTCCGGTCCCCTCCCCTTTTGTATTGGCCATCAGGGTTGTAACCAGTTTCAAAATGTCCTTTTCTTCGTGGATATAAGCGAAAGGATTATAATGCATCGACTTGTGGAAATTGATGGTGTTCATTGTCTTAATGAGGTACCCTTTCTTTGCAAGGGCATGTCCGCACTCGTAAATGAGACTTCCTTTCGGGTCCGTAACCACGAATGAAACCGGAAAGGCCTTGGAATCACACTGCAGCAGGTTCGGCTTAATAAAAAATCTCGTCTTGCCACTGCCAGAACCGCCGACTACCAGCACGTTTTTGTTCCGCGCATTCTTGGGGTCGGGCGGACGGTTGCTCATCATCAGACGTTCTGTTTTCGTCAGAATGATGTTGTCCTCGAACTTCGGAGCCTGAAACGGCTCAATGTCCTTGGCATTGCCCCATGAAGCGTTTTGTCAAGTGCTTTTTTGAGTTATTGACGCAAATTATCGTGAAAGTGCGAAAGTGCAAAGCGCAAAGGGTCTGCGTTTTGCACTTTCAGCTTGCGGGTTCGGGTGGCTGTTTCTTCTTGATGAAGTTGTACCATTGACCGCCGACACGCTTTGCACCCAAAACACTGCCCATGTTACGCTTGGCGTTCTGCACCGTCCTCTCGGATATTCCGGCTTCGGCTGCGGCTTTTACAATGTCCTCGCTGGCAAGCTCTTTCCCGTCTGCAAGCAGGTCAAGTATCAGCCGTTCAGCCTGTTCGGTTTTGGTGGCGTTGTTGCCGCCCGCGCCGGACAGCAGCTCGTCGGCGGTGATGTCATACTCGCCTATCCACGAAAAGCCTGTTTCCGGGTCAAGGCAAAAGGCAACGGGCTTTCCCTCCGGCGCAAGGGAAGATTTGTCATGGACGATTACCCGCACATTCGGCTCGCGTTTCACGCGCCCGATTAAAAGCACGCTCCGCGCCGCCGCCCGGAAGTCGATAGAGCCTAAGCCCCGGTATGCGCTTTGTCCTCCGGCGGCTTTGTTCAAGTGTCCGATAAGGATAACGGCGCACCCGGTACGCTCGGCAACATCGGCAAGGCGGC
>OIZO01001141.1_pt1 | contig 14693 bp, 14 predicted proteins | sample 1588551 | NCBI WGS metagenome assembly OIZO01 (sample SAMN03283271) | human gut metagenome | biome: human-associated habitat; material: feces | host: Homo sapiens | place: Peru | collected 2012 | reverse complement strand
TTGATATTTCATTAACTTTGTATTCAAGTATTGTAAGAGTAGTAGGATATGTAATTTTGTATTCAGTAGGTATTATTACTTGTAAGTTGGTGTGCAAGATAGTTTTAACTTGTCCTAATTTAACCTTATATTTAAAGTCTTTTAAGATGTTAGTTAAATCTTTATTAGATTTTAAATTTTCAATTACTTTAAATTCAAGCATGAAAAAAGTCCTCCTTTCTAGAAAGAGAACTTTTAAAGTTTTATATAAAAATAAAAACTTACGAACTTTTAAGTCCGTAAGTTGATTTCAAATGGAGCAGGTACCGAGAATCGAACTCGGGCCACCAGGTCGGAAGCATGGGATTCTACCACTAAACTACACCTGCAATTCATATAAATTATTATACCTCACAATTTAAATATTGTCTATATATTTTTTATTATTAAATTTTATGTAAAACTATTGATTATTTTCATTTTATGAGTTATAATAAAAGTATTAATTTTAAGGAGGGTGTTCTAATGTTGAACGCTATTTGTATTGATACGAAAATTGTCGGAAAAACCACCCACTTCGTAGTGTATGATACATACACAGAAAAAAAAGAAGAGTTCGATGTAATTAATTTTTTCGGAACTATTTTCAAAACAGAAAGCTCTTTTGAAAGGGTTTTCAAAAATGCGTTCCCTGATAGGCAAATGATTTTCTATTCGCGAAAAGCTTTGGAACAAATCAACGCCTTAGTAGAATTCAACAGAGTTGATTCTTAAACTCTGTTATACCCTAGACAAAGGAGATGGCCTAAGCCATTCTCCTTTGTTTTTTTATTTAGTAAGAATCTTTAATAATGTAATAAATATTCCTCCAGGTACTCCTAAAATTCCGTACTAATAGTATTGTTATAAAATTAATTCCTATATAAAATCCCCAATTTGCACCAATTAAATTTATTAACAAAATAAAAATTGCTCCTAAAGCAGAATTAATAAATAATTTAAATATCCATTTTATCGGTACTATAAATATTCTTCCCATTATAAAAATAAAACATATACATGATATTATTATTAAAACTTTCATAAATTTTTTCTCCAATTGTTAATAGTTATGTTTTTTGTTGGACAAATATTCATATTTTAAAAATTTATTACAATTTTTTTATTCAAGAATAACGCAACGTAGTCGCCCTTTGTTCTCGCCCGATTTGAGTTTTCGACTAAAAGGAGAAAATCTCAAATGGATAACAATTGTATCTTTTATATACTAGGAAGTTCAAAGAACTTTCTTAGTATATAAAATAAGCTCTCTAGAAAAATATTTCTAGAGAGCAAAAAGATTTTAATTTGACGGAACTAATGTAGTAGAAATCCGTCTATCAGCAAATTCTTTCGCAAAGTGGATGCCATTTATGTCATCTTCTTTGCTTCCATACCCAGTAAATCCTGTAATATGAACTTTTCCAAAGTCATCAACAGTAAACACTTCATTGATATATCTGTCAATTTCAGAAAGTTCTTCTTCTGCTAAGCCTCCAGTCAATTTGTATGCATCATGTGATGCTTTTCCATGTTCTGCTTCTTCTTCCATCTCCCGACTCTTAAACTGAATTTCAAGTTGACAGCCAGGAAGAACTTCAGAATACATCTGGACAGTCATTGTGAATTGCAAAGATCTATATCCATTTGCTTTAGGTTCCTGAATATAATCTTTTACAAAGTCAATTGCAAATGGAATTAAGAGTACTTGCTGAACAATAATCTTATCGATTATCATAATATTTTTGTTATTTACTACCCAATCAGAAAAATCCTTCTTCATCTTCCTGTTCTTGCCAGCTAAGATACCAGAAGTACAATCAAAAATCATATAAATGATTTTCTCGATTTCTGCTTCTTCTAAATGGTTTTGAACTACTCCTTTCAATCCAAATCTGTCTCTAATATTAGCAGAAAGGTTACTATTAGATTTGCGAATGAGTTTTGTTAACTCACTTTCGAGAGCCTTACAACGCGCCTTCCACTTAATATCAATATGCATGTCTTTCGTACTATTAAGCCAAAGAACAATGTACATCATTGTATTAATAATGTAAATTGACAAATTTGTAATTTCGAACGTCTTACGCCGATTCTGAATGCAGCCTCTCAGTCCATCCAGAAAAGAATCAAATATTACAGCATCCTCCTCATTGCTGATTTCGAATTCATTCAAAATTGCATACAAATTTTCTGCAATTTCCAGCAGATTTGCAGATTTTTCTAATGCTTCCTGATATGCCTCATGAATTAGTTCCAGTGTGTCCCGTGTCATATTGCTTTTCATCCTTTCTATTTACGCAATTTGCGCAATTATATTTATAATTATATCATAAAATCTTTTAAAAGTATAGCTTTTATGTTTAAAAAGTGATATAATCCAAGCGAAATATAATGGTTTTAGTCAAAAAGGAGGAATTTTAAATGAAAACTGTACCAATTACATTATTAACAGGATATTTAGGAGCTGGAAAAACAACTCTTATAAATCATATTTTAAATAATCAAGAAGGTTACAAAGTTGCTGTAATTGTTAATGATATTGGAGAAGTAAATATAGATGCATCTTTAATAGGAAAAGGTGGTGTTGTTACTGAAACAAATGATAGCCTTGTTCCTTTACAAAATGGTTGTATATGTTGTACTTTAAAAGTTGATTTAATGCAACAAATTGTTGATTTAGTTAAAACAGGAAATTTTGATTATATATTAATAGAAGCTAGTGGAATTTGTGAACCTATTCCAATTGCTCAAACAATAACTGTTTTACAAGATTCTACAAAACAATATGGATTACCTAAAATTTGCAGATTAGACAATGTTGTTTCTGTTGTTGATGCTTTAAGATTAAGAGATGAATTTAATTGTGGTGAAGAACTTGAAAAAGAAGAAATTGATGATGAAGATATTGAAAATTTATTAATTCAGCAAATTGAATTTTGTAATACTTTAATTTTAAACAAAGTTGATGAACTTTCTAAAGATGAACTTGCAAAAGTTAAAGCTGTTATAAAAAAATTACAACCAAGTGCAAAAATAATAGAAACAAATTATTCAGATGTTGATTTCAGAGAAATTATGAACACAAAAGCTTTTGATTTTGAAAAAGCTTCACTTTCAGCTGGTTGGGCTCAAGAATTAGATAAAACTGAGGAAGAAGCTGAAGAAGGTGAAACAGAAGAATATGGAATTGGAACTTTTGTATATTATAGAAGAAAACCTTTAGTTGAATCAAAATTCCATAACTTTGTTAATTCCTTACCAAGAAATATAATTAGATGTAAAGGTATTGTTTGGTTTGAGAATGATGACGAAATGTCATATGTTTTTGAACAAGCTGGAAAACAAACTGGAGTTTATGAAGCTGGCGAATGGATTGCTACATTCCCATTAAAAGATCAACAAGCATTTAGAAAAGCTAATTCTGATTTAGAAAGAGACTGGGATGAAGAAGTTGGAGATAGAATGGTTAAACTTGTTTTCATCGGTCAAAAAATGGATAAAAAAGCAATTTGTGAAGAGCTTGATAAATGTTTAGCAAAATAATTTACTATATGAAGTCACTTTAAATTAAAGTGACTTTTTTGTATTAAAAAAATCGCCTACTGGGCGATTTTTAATTATGTATTAAAGAAATATGTTGCTTCTAAATCTGCTTCAAACATAAGTAATGCTAGTGGATATTTTGTATATGCTAATCCTATTGTTCCATACTGTTCTTTTGGTTCTGTAAATCCCATATGCCAACGAATTGCATATTTTTCTTCACTTGTTAATTTCATGTATTCTGTTATCATCATAACAGATTTTTCACCATGTCCATATGGTATAGTATCTTCAACTGTATAATATGGTACTTTTTCCCATACTCCTAAGGCATTTTTGGCATTTCTATAATCTATTTTATAAAAATTAGCTTTACACAAATCATGTAATAATGGTACTATTATCAAAGTTTCTGGTGGTATATTTAATGCTATTGGAGCATTTTTTACTTTTTCTTGCAATATTTCATATACTTTCATGCTATGTTCTACAAGTCCACCAGCATGGTCTCCATGAAATCTTGTACTTGCAGGTGCAGTAAAAAAATCTGTATTTTCAATAAATCTTATTAAATCATCAATTCCTTCTCTTTTTACACTTCTTAATAAATTTAAAAATTCTTCTTTCATGCTATAACTCCTATTCTATTTTCTTTTTTCACTTATTATTTTTTTTATTCTTTCTACAACTTCGTCAATTGTCATATCACTTGAATCAACATATATTGCATCATCTGCTTTTTTTAATGGTGCTATTTCTCTTGTACTGTCAATAAAGTCTCTATTTTTTACACTTTCAAGTATTTCTTCATATGGCATTTCAATTCCATTTTCTTTATTTTGTAAATATCTTCTTCTAGCTCTTTCTTCTGGTGTTGCATCTAAATAAATTTTTACATTTGCATTTGGAAATACATTTGTTCCAATGTCTCTTCCTTCCATTATAACATCTATTGTTTCTGCCATTTCTCTCTGAAGTTTAGCTAGTCTTTCTCTTACAATTTTTATTGTTGAAACTGGTGATACATTTTCATTAACAGGTTTTGTTCTGATTTCTAATGATACATCTTTATCATTTAAATATACTTTTTGTACTCCATCTATTTTCTTAAATTCTATTTTTATTTCATCTAAAAGTTTTGATATTTGTTCAAAATCATCTAATTTTATATTTTCATTTAACATTGCAAGTGTAACACTTCTATACATTGCCCCTGTATCTATACTTGTTAAATTCATTTCTTTAGCTATTATTTTTGTTATTGTTCCTTTTCCACTTCCGGCAGGTCCATCAACTGCAACTACAAATCCCATTATATCCTCCATTTTTTACTTATTGATTGTTTTCTTTTGTTAATATAAATGCTGTTGAAATATATCTTGTTCTATGTGAACCTGATTGATCAACTGGATCATTTATTATTTTGTTATTTACAACCATTGCACTAGATGTTCCACCATCTAAGTTTGATGCATTATAAGCACCATATCTTTCAAAAATTTCTATTAAATCTTTCATTGTTGCACCAGGTCTTGTTACTGTTCTTCCATCTACAACTAAAAATAATACAATTCCATCTTGTCTTTGTCCAATTGCTGTTCTTGGTGCAGTTCCCCAACCACCATTTCCAGATATTGATGATGGTTTTCCATTTACTATTAAAAATGGTCCAAATGTTACTCCATCACGAATTTTTTGCTTTTTGGCTTGTTCTACAGTCATTTTTCCAAGTACTAATTTATCATCTTGTGTAAATCCAATCAATCCACCTTGTCCTTTATACGTTTTTGATGTTATTAATTTTCCATTTGAAAATGTTATTCCAAGAGGTGTTGCTCCATTTCCTACATAATTTGGGTCTTCGAATCCTCCTCCATTTATTGCAATTAATGCATCATTGTCTTGTGCCATTTTGGTTAAATATTCTCCTGTTGTACCTAATTTGCTTGTATATACTGTTTTTATTCTTGATGGATCATATATTACAGCCATATATCCATCATAACCTTTTCCTTCTATTTTTATTATTTTGTAATCTTCATGTTCTGGATCTTTTTCTAATATTTGTTTTTCATATTCGTTCGCATATTTTATTTCTTCATTTTCTTTTTCATTATCAACTACAACTATCATTGATGCATCTGTACTTTCATCTGTTTCATGCACTTTATTATTATCCAACACTTCCTGTATTGTTTCATCACTATAAAACCATGTTGCTAAATATTGGTGCCTCATTGTTGTCATTGCACTTGTTATTAACCAATCTCTAAATCCAGAATATGGTCCATATAATAAAAATGCTAATGTTGATATTCCTAGTATTCCTAAAATTATTATTGATATTAATATTTTTAACCATATTTTTTTTGATTTTTTATCTTGTTTTATTTTTTTATTATTATCTTTTTCTTCATTAGCATGTTTCTGTAACGCTTTTGGAAGTTCTTCTTCGCTTAAATTCATATATTATTTTTCCTCCGATTTTTATTACACACTTGATTAATATTTTATAAGAAAATAAAAAAAATAGCAAGTACTTCTTGCTACTTTTTTCTTTGTTTTTCGACTTTTTTCTTAATATTTTATGAAGTTATGAGTCTATACTTTCTTTTATTTTATTTGCTTTTTTCTTTATTCTTTGTATTGCTGTATCTACAGATTTTACTTTTGTTTTTAATTTTTCTGCTATATCTGCATATGAATGTCCTTTTTCATATTCATATAAAACTGATAATTCATATTCACTTAAATTTTCTTTTATCTTTCTTTCTATTGTTTTTGAATATTCTTGATTTGCTATTATATCTGATGGATCATCTTCTGCTTTTAAATCTACTATTTCAAGCTTGTCCATATCATCATTATCTTCATATGCTGCTGAATTTAAAGAGATTGATGAATTTAATGGTATATGTTTTTGTCTATTTGAATTTTTGACTGCTGTTATTAATTGTCTTTCTATACACATATTTGCAAATGTTTTAAATGAGTTTTGCTTTTCTGTATCAAATGATTTTACTGCTTTATAAAGTCCAATCATTCCTTCTTGTACCATGTCTTCTCTTTCTGCTCCTACCATGAAAAATTTATTTGCTTTCATGTTTACCACATCATTATATCTTTCTAATAAGCAGTTTAATGCTATATTATCATCTTGCTTTATATTCTCTATTAATTTTTCATCTGTCATTTCTTTATATTGATTTTCATTAATTGAAAACATGTTTTTTTCCATTAATATTGTGTCCTCCACTTCTTTGATGTTTTCATTATAGCTTCAAATTACCTAGATGTCAAGGAAATTTAGTAATTTTTAATTAATAAAAATTCATATATTATCATTTCAATTTCTTTTCGTCTTTGTCTTTTAAAATTTTTTCTTTAGATAATTTATTGTCCTCTAAATATTTATAGTTTAGTGCATTTGTTCTACTAATAACTGATTTACCCAAATTTTTCTCTATATCATCTCTAGCAACTTTAGCTGCATGTCCTCCTAATTTAGCTATCTTTCTATTTTCTTTTAACCCATATGGCTTATGCTCTTTAGCAAGTTCTCTTGTAGCTATTTCTCCTAAATCTGTCAATGCTACTTCAATATCTGTCATATTATCTCTTAATGATTCTTTTCTAATACCTTTATATTCTTTATATTGTGAAGCTTTCATTCCAGACCATTCTTGGTATATTTCATTTGTTAATACTGCATATCCATAATTTTGATTTATTCAATTTTCTTTCCCATTTTCGCAAGCCATAGTTTTAATGGTTCTGCTTTGGGACTTGGGATCGATTCAATTAGTCGTAATATTCCATTTGTATCTAATACATCTGTATTATAAAATTTTCCATCTTTGGATTTTAATTTCAGTTGTCCGATTTTTTCGGACAACTGGCTACCTTCTTGATTTAGTTTTACTTTTAAATCATTCCAATATTTTCTTGCTCTATTACTTTCTGTTAATGCTCCAACAACATCAACCACACTAAAGTAATATTCTTCTTTCTCGCTATCCCAAACACTTCTTATTTCACTATCTTCAAAAAGTTTGGAAATTGTTTGCAATTTACTATTTTCCATTCAGGCATCATTCCTTTATAAATATAATACATCTCTATTTATTCTCATTTCCTATGTTTGATAGTATAACACATACTATCTAAAAAATCAACATTTTGCAAACTTTTGTTTATGTTTTTTAAAAATAAAATACCCTGAATTTTCTTTCAAGGTATTTCATTTTATCCAAACAAACTCAATTGATTACTTTGACTCATTCCCTCAAGGCAACCAAATTGTCTCAACAATTCTGTAACAGAATCACCAACTTTTGAACGAATCTTTAAATCATCTATAGACATAAATTTTTCTTCTTGCCTAGCCTTCATAATTCCTTCTGCTGCAACATTTCCTAATCCTGCTATACTATTTAATGGTGGTCTTAATGAATCTCCTTCAACTTGGAATTTTGTAGCATGTGATTTATACAAATCAATTGGTAAAAATCTAAGACCTCTTTCATACATTTCTAATACTAATTCCAAATCATCATACATATCTTTATCCTTTGGAGTAGCATTATTTCCCATCATTTCAATTTCTTTCATCTTATTTTTTACTTTTTCTTTTCCATTAATCATAACTTCTGCATCAAAAGCTTTTGCTCTTATTGTAAAAAATGCTGCATAATATGCTAATGGAATATGAACTTTAAACCATGCAATTCTAAATGCGTTTGTTACATAAGCTGCAGCATGTGCTTTAGGGAACATGTATTTTATTTTTTCACAAGATTTTATATACCATTCTGGAACATCATGTTCTAACATTAATGGTATATATTCATCTTTCCATTTTGGTTCTTTTCCTTTTGCAACTTTACCTTTACGAACAGCTTCCATTATTTTGAATGATTTATCTGGTGGAAGCCCTTTTTTCATTAAATATATCATTATATCATCACGACAACATATTGCTTGTTGTAATGTTACAATTCCTTGTTCTATTAATGATTGTGCATTTCCTAACCATACATCTGTACCATGTGATAGTCCAGATATTCTTATTAATTCGTCAAATGTTGTTGGGTGTGTATCTAAAAGCATTCCTCTAGCAAATTTTGTACCATATTCAGGTATTCCATAAGTTCCTACTTCTGAATGTATTTGTTCTGGTGTTACACCTAATGCTTTTGTTGATGAAAAGATTGACATTGTTTCTTTATCATCTAATGGTACATCTGTTGGTGCTACTCCTGTTATATCTTGAAGCATACGTATTACCGTCGGATCATCGTGTCCTAGTATATCAAGTTTTAACAAGTTTCCATCTATTGAGTGATAATCAAAATGTGTTGTTATTATGTCTGAATTTGGGTCATCTGCTGGATGTTGTACTGGTGTAAATTCATATATTTCTCTTCCTTTTGGAACTACTATGATTCCTCCTGGATGCTGTCCTGTTGTTCTTTTTATTCCTTGACATCCTACTGATAATCTTGCTATCTCTGCTTTATTTATTGGAATATTTCTTTCTTCATAATATTTTTTTACATATCCAAATGCTGTTTGTTCAGCAACTGTACCAACTGTTCCTGCTTTAAATGTTGTTCCTTTTCCAAATATTACTTCTGTATATTTATGTGCTTTTGCTTGATATTCTCCAGAAAAGTTTAAGTCTATATCTGGCTCTTTGTCTCCATTAAATCCAAGGAATGTTTCAAATGGTATATCCATTCCATCTTTGGCCATTTTTGTACCACATTTTGGACAATCTTTATCTGGTAAGTCAAATCCATTTCCAACTCCATAATCATCAAATTCTGAATATTTACATTTTGGACATCTATAATGTGGCTGTAATGAGTTTACTTCTGTTATACCTGTCATAAATGCTACAAGTGATGATCCTACTGATCCTCTTGAACCTACTATATATCCATCTTCATTTGATTTCCATACTAATCTTTGTGCAATAATATACATTACTGAATATCCATTGCTTATAATAGAATTTAATTCTTTATCTAGTCTTGTTTGAACTATTTCTGGTAATGGATCACCATATAATTCATGTGCTTTTTTATATGCAATATTTTTAATATCTTCCTCACATCCTGGGATATGTGGTGGACATTTTTCTGGTGATATTGGGTCTATTCTATCACACATATCTGATACTTTATTTGTATTTGTTACTACAACTTCATAAGCTTTTTCTTCACCTAAATATTCAAATTCTTTAAGCATTTCTTCTGTTGTTCTTAAGTATAAAGGTGCTTGCTCATCAGCATCTTTATATCCTTGACCAGCTTCTAATATTCTTCTATAAATCTCATCTTGTGGATCCATAAAGTGAACATCACATGTTGCTACTACTAGTTTTCCTAGTTTTTCTCCTAATTCTACAATCTTACGATTTATATCTTTTAAATATTCTCTATCTGGTACAACACCATTTCTTACTAAGAATTCATTATTTCCTATTGGTTGAATTTCTAAATAGTCATAATCTCTTGCAATATTTTCTATTTCTTCATCAGATTTTCCTAATTCTATTGCTTGATATAATTCACCCGCTTCGCAAGCACTTCCTAATATTAATCCTTCTGAATATTTTTTATATATACTTTTTAATATTCTTGGATTTTTATAAAAATAGTTTAAATGTGAAATTGATACTAATTTATATAGATTTCTTAATCCTACATAATTTTTAGCTAATATTATTGCATGATATGATCTTTGCTTTTTAAATTCTTCTTTTTGAGCTTCTGGATCTTTTGTTGCTGAATCTATTTCATCAACTGTATTTATTCCTTTGTCTTTTAGTTTTTTCAACATTACATTAAATACTTTTACAGTTGTATCAACATCTGCTAAAGCTCTATGTGCTACATCTACTTCAATTCCTAAACTATCTGCAATTTTTCCTAATTTATATTTTTTCAAATCTGGGAATAAATCTTTTGCAAGTGGTAATGTGTCTATATATGTATTATTAAATTCATATCCTAGTAATTTTGCATTGTGTTTTAAAAATCCAACATCAAAACTTGCATTATGTGCAACTATTATTGAATCTCCTACAAATTCTAAGATTTTTGGAAATACTTTATCTATTGTTTCTGCATCTTTTACCATTTCATCTGTTATATTTGTAACTTCTACAACTCTTTGTGGTATTGGCTTTTCTGGATTTACAAATATCTCAAATTCATCTATTACTTCACCATTTTTTACTTTCATTATTCCAACTTCTGTAATTTTTTCTGTTGTTATTGAAATTCCTGTTGTTTCTAAGTCTAATACACAATATGTTGCATCATCTAGTACTTGTCCTCTTGGATTTTTTACTGATTTTTCTTTATCTGGTACTAAATATGCTTCTACACCATAGATTACTTTCATGTCTGGGTTATCTCTTCCCAATAAGTGATATGCTTCTGGAAATGCTTGTACTACTCCATGGTCTGTTATTGCTATTGATTTCATTCCCCAACTCATTGCTCTTTTTATTAAGTCTGTTGCTGATGTCATTGCATCCATTGCACTCATTTTGGTGTGCATGTGTAATTCTACTCTTTTTACTTCTGCTTTATCTTCTCTTGTTGTTTTTGGTAATGGAGTTGATTCAACTATTGTATTTGCCATTATTGTTAATTCATTTGAAAAAGCATCCATTTGCGCTCTTCCTGCTAATTTTACTGCTTTTGTTTTTCCTAATCTTTTTACAATGTTTTTTGCATTTTTTCCTGGTAAGAATGCTTTACATGTCATTGTACTTGTTCCATCATATATATTTATACTTAATATTACTTTTCCTGTTTTTGTTTCTTTGTCTTCCATTCCAAGTATTTCACCATCTATACATACATTTCCAGATTCTGCATTTAAATCTGTTATTTTTACTAATGGATCTGATATATTCATTGAGTTTCCTAATATTAATGGTGAACTTGTGTCTTCTTCTGGTAATTGTGGCATTCCTTCATCTGAAATTTCTATTATAATATTTGCCATTACTGTTAAATCACCTGCATAAGCATCCATTCCTGATTTTCCTGTTACTTTTATTGCTTTTGCAGATTGAATTTTTTCTGATACTTCATTTCCTTCTGTTATATCTTTTGCAAATGCTTTACAGTTCATTATTCCTGTTCCATCATATATTTCAAAGATTAACATTCCTTTTCCTGTTTTTGTTTCTTTACATTCACAACTTACTATTCTTCCTTCAATTGTTACTCTACTATCATTTGATGTTATATCTTTTATTTTGAATAGTGTTTCTTTTGCTCTTGATGGCTTACCAAAGATTATATTTGAAGGTTCTTCATTTTCTGGCATTTCTGGTATATATCCCATATCTGCATCTGTTGGCATTGCATAATCTGCATCATTATATACACCTTCTGGTATTGGTGGCATTTCACTTGCTTGATATTGTTCATAATTTTGTGTTGATGAATTTTGATGGCTCTGTTGTTGATGATTATTTTGCACATTTTCTCCACTATTTTGTGCTTGTTTTTCTGCTGCCATTCTTTGCGCTTCCATTGCTTCTCTCATTACATTTTCTATTGCTTTTTGTTGTACTTGTTTTGCTTTTTCTTTTTGTTTTAATACTTCTTCTGCATTTATTCTTTCTTCTATATTTACTATATATTTCTTTCCGAATATGTTTTCTATTACACTTTCTAGTTCTCTATCTAATTTTCTTGCTTTTAGAAAATCTGCACCTTGTATTTTCATATATACATTTATTTGATTTTCTGTTACTTCAATTTGACTTTTTAATAATAATAATGGTTTCATTAAAGGATATTTATGTGCCATTAAACATACTATATTTTCCCACTCATCTGCTATTGGCTTTTTTCTTACTCCTTCTGCATATTTTATTTTTATATGCACTTGCTCAAATTGAAATCTTTGTCTTAAGAATTTTTCAAAGTACCATATTTCTTTTATTTCTATGTATTCTTTTGCTTGCATTTCTATTTCTAATGTGTTTATCTTTTTTAGTAAATTCATTCTTGCTATTTCTGCATCTTCTATATTACTATTTGTTTTATAATCGCTAAATAAATCTCCTATTTTTCTGCTTTTATGTTTTTGCTCTGTTTCTGGCACTTTTTTCACCTTCTTTTTCTCTCTTTTCGTCTTGCTCTATGCTATCACATTTTGTGTTTATTTGCAATTGAATTTTGAAATAAATTTTTCTTATTTTTATACAGAACAAAGCAACGTAGTTGCCCTTTGTTCTCGCCCGATTTGAGTTTTCGACTAAAAGGAGAAAATCTCAAAAGGCTAACGATTGTAGCTTTTATATACTAGGAAGTTCAGAGAACTTTCCTAGTATATAAAAAGAGGCTGTTCCATTCAAAACAGCCTCTGATGTCAACTTGTATTTTATATATTTATGTCAAAAATAATATTTTCTTATATTATTTTTTCCATTGAACAACTTTCATTCCTTTTGCAGCTCCCCATGGTGCCCCAGTAATAGAGTCCTCTTTATTCTTTATCAATATCTCTTCTAATGAAGACGTATTATCTGAAAAACATGAATCTCCAATGCTTTTTACTGTCTTTGGAATCTCAATTTTTAAAAGACTAGGGCAATTAGTAAATGCTGATACTTCTATTTTTTCTATTCCTTCTGGAATTACTAATTTTTTTATACCAGAATATAAACTTATATCTGTATTAAAATACTCTACACCATCATTAATTTCAAACACATTTTGATTTGCAAGAGCTTTTTTAGTTATAAATATTATTTCAGTTCTATTTTTATTATACAATTTTCATTATCTGGCTTTCCATCATATATAAGTGATTCCTTTCCAGTATTTAGACTTTCAATAAAAAAAGTCATAATTTTCGACCTTTTTTTATGCTAAATATAATTCCATTTGTTCTTTATATGTTTCTCCTTCTTTCATTAAGTATGTTACTTAATATATTTTTTTATTAATTTCTATTGAAAATAAAAGACTTCTATGTTACAATAAGAAATTGTGTGAAGCCAATCCGCTTCATAATTTTATAAAATGAGAGGTATATCTTATGATGATGCAAAACTTGGCCGCTTATTTCTCTTCTCTCAGCCATGCTGAGCGGAAAAAATTAGTTGAAAACCATGCCAAAGAAATCGCAACTTGGGTTATCAAGGGCGATGGATATATCATTGTTTGTGTTAATGATAATATCAATTTCAATTCGCCTGAACTTGAATCTGCAATTGATTTGTGCCTTTTGTACAAATACGGCATTGCACGGTCTTCTAAGAATTTGGGAAAGCATCGGCTTTATTATTCTATGAAGTTGCCTGCAAAGAAAATCGAGAAAATTGAAAAACACGTAATCGAGTTCGAAATTCCCGAACTCGAAAAACAGGCAGTAGAAGCTACAAAAGCAAAAGAAGCACAGGAGAACTTTCTCAAATGTGTTTTGGGCGATGAACTTTGGGGTGCCATTTTTGGCAACAATTAAAATATAAAAGAGGATGCTCCTTTACGGAGCATCCTTTTTTATATTAATTCATATAATCTCTTAATTTTTTGCTTCTACTTGGATGACGAAGTTTTCTCAAAGCCTTAGCTTCAATCTGACGAATTCTTTCTCTTGTTACATCAAACTCTTTTCCAACTTCTTCAAGTGTTCTTGCTTTTCCATCATCAAGTCCAAATCTTAATCTTAAAACTTTTGCTTCTCTTGGTGTTAATGTTTTCATTACTTCTTCCAATTGTTCTCTTAATAATGTATATGAAGCAGCGTCTTGTGGTGCTGGTGAATCTTCATCTTGAATAAAGTCACCTAAATGGCTATCATCTTCCTCACCAATTGGTGTTTCTAATGAAACTGGATCTTGTGCAATTTTTTGAATTTCCATTACTTTTTCAACTGACATATCCATTTCTTTAGCTATTTCTTCTGGCGTTGGCTCTCTACCTAATTGTTGTAATAAGTGTCTTGATGTACGAATTAATTTATTAATAGTTTCTACCATATGAACTGGAATTCTTATTGTTCTTGCCTGATCTGCAATTGCTCTGGTTATTGCTTGTCTTATCCACCATGTTGCATAAGTACTAAATTTAAACCCTTTAGTATAGTCA
>OIZO01001122.1_pt1 | contig 14906 bp, 16 predicted proteins | sample 1588551 | NCBI WGS metagenome assembly OIZO01 (sample SAMN03283271) | human gut metagenome | biome: human-associated habitat; material: feces | host: Homo sapiens | place: Peru | collected 2012 | reverse complement strand
ATGAGCTTGCTCATAAGTGGGTGAAAGACCTTGGGACCCGCCCCAATATGAGTATAAAAGTGGGATGATAATCCCACGATATGCGAATATTGGGTGGGATTGTGGAGCAATCCGCAGGTATCATACAGAGCAAGAATGTGAGATGATATTTTATGGCAAAACAAAAAGAAGTAAAAACCAACGCCATGCGTATCCTGGAATCTCTGAAGATTCCTTATACCCATCACACCTATGAGTGCGAGGAATTCGTGGATGGGCTTCAGATAGCAGACAAGCTGTCCCTGCCTTATGAGCAGGTCTACAAGACGTTGGTCACCGTGGGCAGCAGCAAGAATTATTTTGTATTCGTCATCCCCATTGCGGAGGAGCTGGATATGAAAAAAGCAGCGAAATCCGTCGGAGAAAAAAGCGTGGAGATGATCCACGTAAAAGACATCAATGCCATCACCGGCTACATCCGCGGCGGCTGCACAGCCATCGGCATGAAAAAACAGTATGTGACCAGAATTGATGAAAGTGCGAAGACACAGGAACAAATCTATGTCAGCGGCGGCAGGATCGGCTCTCAGATCCAATTGAAACCGGATGACCTTGCGAAAGCAGCGAGAGCGGAGTTCGCAGATATTATCAGACACGAAAATTAATGCATCAAATGTAGCAAAAGGATGCTGAAGATAAAGGAGTACACATGGAAAACCAAAAAAACATCCTTGATTACGATACCGTAGCACTGGACGAAGCACAGGATGCGGTGATCATCATAGACCAGACCCTGCTTCCGGGTAAGATCGAACTGATCGCATTACATACGGCACAGGAGATGTGGGATGCTATCTATCTGCTGAAGGTCCGAGGAGCCCCGGCCATCGGTGTAGCGGCGGCATTGGGCATCTACCTGCTGGCGAATCGCATCGAGACGGAAGACTTCGAAGAATTTTATCAGAAATTCACAGAATATAAGGAATATCTGGATTCTTCCAGACCCACCGCAGTTAATCTGTCCTGGGCACTGAAGCGCATGGATGCTGTGGCTGTAAAGGCTGGCAGAGAAGAGCACAAGACTGTCGCAAAAGTGAAGGAAATCCTGCATGACGAAGCACTGCAGATTCGTGCGGAAGATGTGGAAGTGTGTCGAAAAATCGGAGAGTTTGGACTGGAACTGGTAAAACCGGGAGATGGTATTCTGACCCACTGTAATGCAGGACAACTTGCAACCGTAAAATACGGTACCGCAACCGCACCGATTTATCTGGGGCAGGAGAGAGGTTACAACTTCCATGTATTTGCGGATGAGACCAGACCTCTGTTGCAGGGAGCCAGACTGACAGCATTTGAACTGCATTCCGCAGGCGTGGATGTGACACTGATCTGTGACAATATGTCCGCTTCTGTCATGTCCAAGGGCTGGGTGCAGGCAGTGTTCGTAGGCTGTGACAGAGTGGCAGCCAACGGAGATACTGCGAACAAGATCGGTACCAGCGTGGTGGCAGCAGTGGCAAAACAGTACGGTGTGCCGGTATACATCTGTGCACCGACTTCCACGATTGATATGGCGACTGCCACCGGTGCGGATATCTGCATCGAGCAGCGTAAGGCGGAAGAGGTTACTGAGATGTGGTACAAGGAGCGCATGGCTCCGGAGGGTGTAAAGGTCTACAATCCGGCATTCGATGTGACAGACCATGAACTGATCGCCGGAATTGTCACGGAATACGGGGTGGCGAGAGCTCCTTACACGGAGAGCCTGAAGGAGATCATGGAACGCAAGGCACAGAGAGGCTGATGGTGTAGATATGAAGCGAAATGTAAGTCTTGCGGAGATATCCGACGGCCGTTTATACAAAGCAAGTGATATGGTGAAAGCGGATTGCGGTGGTTGCAATGGCTGTTCCCGGTGTTGTCACGGCATGGGCAATTCCATTATCCTGGATCCCTATGATGTTTACCGGATGACTACAGGAATGGGGAAAAGCATGCAGGAACTATTAGCGGCATCGGTGGAGCTCAACGTGGTGGATGGTGTGATCTTACCGAATCTGAAAATGCAGGGGACCAGGGAAGCCTGCGCTTATCTGGATGAGGAAGGAAGATGTAGCATCCATCCGTACCGGCCTGGAATCTGCCGGCTGTTTCCGCTGGGAAGATATTATAAAAACGGAGGATTTTCCTATTTTCTCCAGACCGGGGAATGTGTGAAGGAGAACCGCAGCAAGATAAAAGTCAGTAAATGGATCGATACTCCGGATCTGACGAGAAACCAGCAATTTACCCTACAATGGCATGACCTGTTACATGCCATGGAAGAGAGACTGACAGGAGAAGACGAAGGGAAACAGCAGGAGGAAAATCTGCTGCTGTTGCGTCTGTTTTATTTATTGCCGTACAAAGGGACAACAGATTTTTATTCACAGTTTACGGAAAGGATGGAATATTGGAATGAACAGATCAGATAAGTTAAGTAAGCTCCCCATCGAAAAGCGGTTACTGAGTGTATTTCGCAGAATTTCTCTATTATTAAGTGCAACAGGTATTATTGCCTGTGTCGCCATGGGAATCGTCAGTTACCAGTATTCCTATGCGTTGCGCCATTACGGTTTCGCACAGGGTGACATCGGTAAGGCGATGATCGTTATCGCGGAGATGCGGAGCGAGACCCGTGCCGCCATCGGCTATGATGACGATACGCTGATCGTTAAAGCAAAAAATGCCCATGACCTGACGGCGGAACAGCTGGATACCTATATCAGTGCCCTGGAAGATGATATGATCACGGATGAGGGAAGAGCTACCTACCAGCAGATCAAGGATGGCGTAGCTTCTTATCAGCAGATCGAGGCACAGATACTGGAACTGGGAACAGCTTCCGAGCCTGCTAAGCGGATGCAGGCACAGCAGATGGCAGGCGAACAGATGGATCCCGTGTTCCAGCAGGTCTATGCAGATATGACGAGCCTGTTGGACAGCAGTGTAACGAACGGAAATGCCATGGAAGCCAAGCTGAATGTTTTCCGTGTGGTTATTTTTATCGTAATCCTTCTGATCATCGGAGTAGGCTTTGCAGGATCTGAAAAGACGGGAAAAAGAATAGCCAAAGGAATCGCCGGACCGCTGAAAGCACTGGCAGACAGACTGGATGGCTTCGCAGCAGGTGATCTGACATCTGATTTCCCCAAAGTGGAGACAGAGGACGAAATGGCAGCGATGAACCGTGCGGCTACAGCAATGGCGACAAACCTCAGGATGATCATCGAGGATATCAACCAGGCATTAAATGCTATGGCAAACGGCGACTGGACAGTGAAGTTCCGTTATCCCGATCTCTATGTGGGCGATCTGGATGAACTAAAAGAAGCGCTGAGAGATATTAAGTATAAGATGAATGAGGCACTGTACAATGTCAATGAAGTATCCGGACAAGTATCCATGGGTGCCGGAAGTCTGGCAGATGCAGCGCAGTCTCTGGCTGAGGGGGCAACCGAACAGGCAGGAGCCGTACAGGAGCTTCAGGCGACGATTACCAATATTACTTCTATGGTAGACAATACCGCAGAACATACGAAGAATTCCAGCAGACAGGCACAGGAATATTCAGCTAAGGCGGATGAAGGACGTACCGAAATGAATCACCTGATGGAAATCATGGGTCGGATCAATGAAACTTCCGAGAAGATCAGCAATATCATCGGAGAGATCGAAGATATTGCAAGCCAGACCAATCTGCTGTCCCTGAATGCTTCCATTGAAGCAGCCAGAGCCGGAGAAGCAGGCAGAGGTTTTGCTGTTGTGGCAGACCAGATCGGTAAGCTGGCAGAACAGAGTGCTCAGTCCGCAGTCAATACCAGAAATCTGATCGGCGATACCCTGGAGGAGATCCATGCCGGCAATGAAGCGGTGGATCATGCATCCCAGACCTTAAGTGTTATCGTGGATGGTGTCCGCAAGATTGCACAGGATTCTGAGGAACTGACCCAGATCGCAGCTACCCAGGCGGATGCCATGAATCAGGCAGAGAGTGGTGTGAACCAGATCTCCGAGATCGTACAGTCCAATTCAGCGGCAGCGGAAGAGCTGTCTGCTACCAGTGAGGAACTGTTGGCGCAGTCTGAGAATATGACTAATCTTGTAAAACAGTTCAAACTGATCGATGAGGAGAAGATTCAGGCGAGAAAAAAGGAGGTTAAGCATGCCGGTATTTGATTTCAGCAGTACTCCGGAAAATGAAAAGAAGCAGGATCCTATATGCACCTATACAACGTTCCGCTCCAATGAGGGAACAGCTTCTGCGGAGAAACCGATTTTGATTCTGGATAACAGCAGTGAAAAGTGGAACCATCATGCCGTAGGTGTATTCGGTAATCAGAGTAAACGGACCAATTTCGAATTCAAAGAGGAAGGCAGCAGCGCTTATGCCGATATTTTGCAGATAGATGCCAGATTTGTAAGCCTGATCCGATGGCTGGGAGAGAATCACATCAATGTCCGTCTCTCCGGAGAAAACAGGAGTGACGGCTATGCGGTATATAAGATCCGAGAGACCGCATTCGGCGGCGGTACCAAGCTGTCTGCAGAGGATGGATTTTTACAATTCATGATGGAGCGGCTGTTTTTAAGCAGTGCTCCCGCGGAAGAAGAACAGGGCGAGGACGAAGGGGAAGACGGCGATGATATGAAACTTACCAGCCTTCAGAGTATCTCCGATTTCATGACCTGTGCCGGAAAGACCATGCCGGAAAATATCCGCCTGTGGGCGAGAAGAAACCTGGCAGTGGCAAGATCCCACGAGGTATCTCCCGAGGAGAGAAGGCATGCCCAGAGAGCATTGTCCATCATGATGAACATTCAGTGGAAGGGCAACTATTTTGAGGCTATTGACCCTGTGGAAGCCAGACGGATCCTGGATGAGGAATTGTACGGCATGGAGCGGGTCAAACAGCGTATCATGGAGACCATCATCCAGATCAACCGTACCCACACTTTACCGGCCTATGGTCTGCTTCTGGTGGGACCGGCGGGAACCGGTAAATCCCAGATTGCTTATGCGGTGGCAAGGATTTTAAAGCTTCCCTGGACTACATTGGATATGAGTTCCATCAACGATCCGGAGCAGCTGACCGGAAGCTCCAGGATCTACGCCAATGCCAAACCCGGTATCATCATGGAGGCTTTTTCCATGGCGGGAGAGTCCAATCTGGTATTCATCATCAACGAGCTGGACAAAGCGGCCAGCGGCAAAGGTAACGGCAATCCGGCGGATGTACTGCTTACCTTGCTGGATAATCTGGGATTTACGGACAACTATATGGAATGTACCGTGCCGACCTTCGGAGTCTATCCGATTGCAACGGCTAACGATAAGGAGCAGATCAGTGCCCCGTTAATGTCGCGTTTTGCAGTGATCGATATACCGGATTACACACCGGAGGAGAAGAAGATCATTTTCTCCAGATTCGCATTGCCCAAGGTACTGAAACGCATCGGACTGCAGGCAAACGAGTGCACTATCACCGAAGAGGGACTGGAGGCGGTGGTGGAGATCTATTCCAACACCAGCGGTATCCGTGATCTCGAGCAGGCGGCGGAGCATCTGGCTGCCAACGCGCTGTATCAGATTGAAGTGGACGGATTAACAGAAGTCGTATTTGACGCGGAAAAAGTGAAGAAATTATTTCTGTAAGTAAGAGAAGCAGGTAGTCGCAGGACGCGGTTGCCTGCTTTTTGTGCAAAGCCGGGGGCTTTTGCCCCCGACATCATTATAGAAAAAAGAGTAGAGGAGAGGGAACATGACAAAGAAAGTATTAGTGATCACGGATGCACAGAACGAATTCATCACAGGAGCACTGGGTAACAAGGAGTGCGAGGCAGCGGTGAAAAATATCGTTGCGGCAGCGGAAAGCGGGGAATACTACAAGGTAATCATCACCAAGGATACCCATACGGCAGATTATCTGAACACCCAGGAAGGCAAAAGACTGCCTGTACTGCATGGACAGGAAGGCACAGAAGGGTATAAGATTCATCCGGATATTGTAAAGGCGGTACAGGAACATTATGCACCGGAAAATGTGATCACGGTGAAAAAGCCGACCTTTGGCAGTCCGGAATTCGGAAAGCTATTGAAAACCATCTGGGAAGAGCTGACGGCAGCAGGAGAGGCAGCAGAGGGGGAATATCCCATGGAAGTGGACTTTACCGGATTCTGTACCGGAATCTGTGTGTTAAGCAATGTAGTCATGGCAAAGGCATTTGTACCGGAAGCAAGAGTATGTGTTATCGAGAACGCCTGTGCCTGTGTGACTCCGCAGACCCACCAGACGGCGATTGCTGCCATGGGACCGATCCAGGTGGATGTCATTTAGAGAACATATCCTATTTACATAGCTGTGAATCTAAGAGAGAAAGAGGAAAAATCATGACACTACCACAGATCATCAACAGTTTACTGGAAAACGATATGTATAAGTTCTCTATGGGACAGTGCATTTACCACCAGTTCAGCGCGTATAAGACTACCTGGACGTTTAAATGCAGGAATACAGATGTACTTTTTACACCGGAGATGGTGGAAGAGATCAAGGCACAGATCCGGGCGTATTGTAGCTTACGTTTTACGGAGGAAGAATTGAATTATCTGGAAAATGTAAAATGGATCAAAGGTTCCTATGTGGATTTCCTGCGCCTGTGGCAGCCCAGATACGAAGATTTTGAGATTGGAAGGGATGCAGCCTGCGGTCTGACCATCGAGACAAAAGGCTCCTGGTTAAACACTTCCATGTATGAGATCCCGACTCTTGCCATCGTCAACGAAGTATTTTTCAGGATGAATTATGATTATAACAGACTGTATGCTTCCTTCCGGGAGCGGTTGGAGGATAAGATTCAGAAACTTGTAGATGGGACCTATTGTTTAGGCAATTTCAGTGAATTTGGCCTGCGGCGCCGCCTGTCCGCGGAGGCACAGGAACTGGCGGTGCAGGAGCTGGTGGCGCACAATAAGGACTATCAGGACTCTGCCTGCATCGGTACGTCCAATGTCTATCTGGCAAAAAAATGGAATGTGACACCGGTGGGTACCATGGCGCATGAATGGATCATGTGTACCGGGCAGGGCAATCACAAGCACAATCCGGCGTATTCCAACTGGTATGCCCTGGATGCCTGGGTGAAGGAGTATGGTGTATTAAACGGCATCGCTCTGACGGACACCATCACTACAGATTGTTTCCTGAAAGATTTTCAGCTGACCTATTCCACCCTGTTTTCCGGAGTGCGGCATGACAGCGGGGATCCCTTTGCCTGGGGCGAGAAGCTGATCGCCCATTATGAGGCTCTGGGGATCGATCCAAAGCGTAAGACACTGTTGTTCAGTGACAGCCTGGATTTCGCACGGGCGGATGAACTGCGCAGGGCATTCAGTGAGCGTGTGACGGTGGCGTTCGGGATCGGCACTTATATCGCCAACGATACCTGTGAGGAGCCTTTAAATATCGTCATGAAGACGACAGCCTGCAACGGCATGGATGTGGCGAAGATCTCCGATACGCCCGGCAAGGAAATGTGCAAAAATGAGGAGTATGTGGATTACCTTACCAGGTGTATCAAATGGAGAATGGAGCACGACAGATAGGAGCAGCGAAAACGATGGAATATGAACATATTGAGCACACCTTTGCACCGGTGTATGATGCAGATTCGGAGGTGCTGATCCTGGGCACCTTGCCATCTGTGAAATCTAGAGAAAACCATTTTTATTATGGACATAAACAGAACCGTTTCTGGAAGGTGTTGGCGGATCTGTGTGGGGAACCGGTGCCGGAGACCATTGAAGAGAAAAAGGCGATGCTCCTTGCACATCATATAGCCATCTGGGATGTGATCCAGAGCTGCGATATCAAGGGCTCCAGCGACAGCAGTATACGGAATGTGGAACCGACGGATATCCGACACATGTTGACGGAATCTAAGATTACGGGAATCTATGCCAATGGGAATAAGGCGGGAGAACTGTACCGGAAGTACCAGTTGCCGCTTACAGGGAAGGAAGCCACGGTGCTGCCCTCTACCAGTCCTGCGAATGCGGCATGGTCCCTGCAAAAATTGTGTGAAGCCTGGCGAAATACCATTGACATAACCAACAAAATTTCATATGATAATATAAATGATACATGAAGTACCAAAAGCATACGGGTAAAAGGGGATTATAACATAGAACAGGCCGCACGTCTTTTATGGATGTGCGGTCTGTGTTATAATAGGGAAATAGAGGAAGGAAGGTGCCTTATGTTCCCAGTAATCAACAAACAAGAAACCGGTGTTAACTTACGTAGAATCATGGACATGCGTGGAATTGCGCCAAAGGATGTGCAGGAATATCTTGGACTTGGTTGTGTGCAGAGCGTGTACCGTTGGATCGATGGCGTAAATATGCCGACCATTGATAATTTGTATGCGCTAAGCGAGCTGCTTCAAGTTCCGATTGATGCAATCGTGCGTGGCAACAGGGCACCGATTGTGCCGGATATTATTGTAAAGCCACTGGATTCTCGCGAAAGCAGACTGTGTGCTTATTATGAAAAATTGCAGGAGAAGCGTGCTGCATAAATTTTTTGAACTACGGCTTCAATGACAAATAGAATATTCTCCTTTAGAATAGTCGGTAGAGACAATATTCTAAGGGAGGATTTTTTATGAGCGATAAGATGTTGGTAACGCAGGCTCTGGATGAAAGAGATCTGTTGGTAAAGAAGATAGCAGATAAGATTGCTAAAAACTTTTATGTAGACATAGAAATGTGTTGAAATCCATGAGAAAGGTTAGAGCGTTAAGCCGGTTGGCTGGAGGTAATCCTCGTGGCTGTAATGTAGGCAGATATTAAAAGTGATGAAGCCGTGGCGAGAGCTGCGGCTTAAATTTTATGGAACCGCATAAAAGACACATATTACGGAGAAACAGACGATGGAAGAGAATAGAATCACTCGTTCTGGCTGTGATATAATAACATAAAACATTGTATAATAACAGAAAATATGTTATTATATAAAAAATATGTTACAAGGAGACACCATATGAAAAAAGAATTAGAGCAGTATTTCGGCTGCGAAGTAAAAATAGCAGAATACAAGAATAAATTGCCATTGCCAATCTTTATGACTATGCGTGATATTGTGATGGTTGAAATATATGGTGTTACCTTTGCCATAATAGATGTTATGAAGGAAACGGAACTAAGTGTTGCTGCAATGAAAAAGCAGAAAGCAAAGTATGAGGAAGCATTGCAGTGCCCTGTAGCATATGAAGTAGCGTTAAACAACGTATCCATGAGAAATGCTCTGGTAAAAAGCGGAGTTCCGTTTGTGAATTTGCCGGGAAATGTATTCTTACCATTTATGGGAATTGTATTGCAGGATGTGTATCGCAAGCAGCTTGTCAAAGCGGATAAGATGATGCCGGCAACACAGATGGTGTTCCTTGAATTGTTATATATGAGTGATGAGGAATCTGTGTTAAAAAGTGAAGTTGCGAACAAGCTGAATCTTACCAAGACGTCCATTACAAGAGCAACAGCGCAATTAGAGGAAATGGGACTCATCCAGCAGATGAAATCAGGAACAGAGATTGCTATTAAGAGAAATTACTCACGGAAAGAGTATTATGAAAATGCAAAAGGATATTTGATTAATCCGGTCCAGAAAGTGATTACAATTATGCGATATGAAGCAACCTTTGAATCATTTAGCGCAGGAGAAACTGCACTTAGTCAGGAGTCAGAATTGAATCCACCAAGAATAGAGGAACGTGCAATCTACAAGGGCGAGGAAGTTGTTGACCAGTTGGAAATTGTGGATGCCAGATCTGAAGACCCAGACGACTGCTTGAAGATACAATTATGGAAATACAATCCTTCTTATTTTGCAAGAGAAGGGCGTGTTGATCCTGTTTCACTGGCATGTACATTCAAAGGTAACGAAGACGAAAGAATAGAAATGAGTATTGAGGAACTGTTGGAGGAATTATAAATGGTACCAGGGATAGACTCTTTTAGAGAAAAATTTAAAGATTATACGGATTATTACACTATTATCGGCGGAACTGCCTGCGATATTCTACTCTCAGAGGTAGACTTGCCATTTCGAGCGACAAAAGATATTGATATGATCCTGATTATGGAGGATAACTTCCCGGAATTTGCGAGCGTATTCTGGGAATACATAAAAGAAGGCGGCTATAAGTGCGGATGGAAGAATGAACAGAATATGCACTTTTACCGCTTCACAGAAGGAAAATTCGGTTATCCTACTATGATTGAGTTGTTTTCAAGAAAGCCGGGATATCATCTTGAAATAGAAGAGGGAATCATTCCGATTCATATTGATGATGATACTTCCAGTTTATCAGCGATTCTTCTGAACGATGACTTCTATAAATTTATGATGTCCGGACGTAGAGTGGTTGATGGTATTGGTGTTCTGGGAGCAGAGCATCTGATTCCGTTCAAAATGTATGCGTGGATTAACCTTTTGGACAGAAAAAAAGCCGGCGAGCATGTAAATGAAAAGGATTTAAAGAAGCACAAATATGATGTGTTCCGATTGCTTCAGATTGTTACTACCGGAATAAAAGTGGAGTCAGAAGGACTTGTAACAGAATGCATATATAGGTACATTGAGGAAATTAGTGCAGTAGATGAATCGGAAATAAGACTTTTGCAGATGGGGATGCCATTTGATAGAGATAGAGGTGTGGAGTTGTTGAAGGAGATTTACTTGTAAGAAAATTGTTACAAGTTTGTATATCAATTTTAGGAGATGGAGTTATGCGAGTACTTGTGATTCCTGATATTCATCTAAAACCATGGATATTCGACAGGACAGAGAAAATCTTAAGAGACGGTAAGGCGGATCGGGCTGTGTGCCTGATGGATATGCCGGATGACTGGAATATGGAATTTCAGATAGAACGATATAAAGAAACATTTGATCGGGCAATCGCATTTGCTGAGGACTATCCGGATACTCTCTGGTGTTACGGTAATCATGATGTCAGCTATCCGTGGGGAAGACTTGAGACCGGATATTCTCCCTATGCCGAGAGGACGGTAATGTCAAAGCTTGAAGAGCTTGAGAACAGCCTAAAGAGTCCGGCACAGATAGGCATAATGCATCGGATTGACAATGTGCTTTTCTCACATGGCGGGCTTACTACTGATTTTTTGAAATGGGTTAACGGGGATCTGCTGGATGCTGATATAGAGGAGGTTATTGCAACGGTAAACGATGCTCCACATGATTATCTCTGGAATGATAAATCACCCTTATGGTTCAGACCACAGTATGAGACCCGAGAGATGTTCAGAGCAGATATATACAAACAGGTGGTAGGGCATACTCCGGTGGAGAGGATATTTGAAAAAGCCGGCATCATATCGACAGATGTGTTCTCTACCTATAGAGACGGAAGACAGATTGGAGAGTCTGCGATGATTGTTATTGATTCGGAAACCGGAAAATACGAGAAGATAGAGGTTATGGGGAAACTGGGAGTGTGATAAGGATGAAGGAACCTACGCAACAATATTCAGATACAATCAACTCTTGAACATGTCCAGAATATTGGAACAGGTTGCAAAGTTTCCCGCAAGTATGAAATTGAAGGCGGTATAGAGAGTCTTTTGGATGTCTTTGATGCAGAGGACTTGTTTGGAAACATCGTAGGTAATCCTGATGATATCATAGAAAATCCGAATGAAACCAAGGATTATAAAAATACGATTGACTATAAAAAGACCCCACAAAAGGTCATCGCAGGGTTCGTTTGATAAAAATGGTCAGCCGGATGCTTTTGAGGAGTTTGCAGATGCGGTATTTGATTTCATACGTTTTTATGGTTGGGGAGAGATACTTGACGCATCTGTGTATGGTAAAGTAAAACGCAGGACAACGGATTATATCTATTGCAGCGTGGTCTTTGAAGAAGGACAGAAATCCTATTATTATCTGACGGAAGATGACAGCATTAAAATCGGTGATTTTGTGCTTGTTCCAGCTGGAAAGGATAATCGTGAGGTTGTTGTAGAGGTAGTAAACATTGAATACTTTAGCGAAGATAATGTCCCCTTGCCTATTGAAAAGACAAAGAGAATCATCCGTAAGTGTATGGATGAGGATTTTGACCCTCCTGCGGAGTAGAAGAAAGGCATGGTAGTATGAGCGAAGATTATACGAATTTAAAATATGAACTGATACCATATGATAACTTTGTGGGTTCAGATGCATTTGATTTTAACAAAACCATTTATGATTTGAACAGCCAAATTGAACTGTTATCAAGTCAAGCGGATAACCTGGATTATATTGTCGCTGTCGCAAGCGGTATAGCTTGCAGTATATTAGACATTCTTTGGGTAGGAGAATTTGATCTGGCACACGGGCATAATGTGGTCAGTGATAAGGTAGACACCTTTGTAAAGAAAACCGCTGAAATGATTGAGGACAAAAAGTTTGATGATGTAAAGTCTGCAGTAAAAGCATTAGAAAAACGATTCCCAATTCCAAGTGATGGAAACACGCCGGATTTTGGAGGTGGTTTACAACATCATCTGCGAGATTTTGCTCACCATCCTACAATTGTGGGTTTAGCCTTTTCTTTATTGACACAGTTTACGGAAAAGTCATACGGAACTGACGTGAATGGAATGTTCTTGGTCGTTGATGTTCAGGAAAAGAGTAAGCCGTTTATTGGAAAGGATGTTCCGCAGAAAATTTTGATGGGAACTATAACTTGGTTCTTCCATCTTGTAAGTGATGTGGCAGGGTCCAGTAGTACGGCAGGAATTACTGGCGGAACAGGTATCCCTGGTCCGATACTTGCATTGGCAAAAGAAATATCTGCCATTCCACTTTTTAGAGACTTAAAGGTTAATGACGATGCATCTTTATCACTCTTTCTTTCCAAATTGTTCAATGGAACACTCATGATGCAGCGTGATGAAAACGGGCAGATTATTAAGGAGTCTGTTATTAAGTTTGATTTACGTGGCGAACTTGGCGTTGCAGTGGAACTTGGCAAACAGGCAATTCCTGTGGTTGCGAATGAATGCATTGTACGTTCATTCTATTTTATAAGGCGTCTTGCATTGGCAATGAAAGAAAATCGTGTTAGTAGTATTGCTGATATGAAGATGATAGATTGGAATTCAGTTAAACCAATAAATAATCCGACTATTGCTCGAATGCTGACTGTTTCGACAGGTGTGTTTACTGCCATTGACATCGGAGAAGCAATTGCGACACAGAAATATTGGGTGTCGATTAACTATGTCGGTATCGGAAGATTTGCAGTTGCTATTGGTTCTGATGTGAGTTGGGGATTAAAAGCACGTAATGTAAAAAAAGTTCGAGCTGTGTATGAAAATATAAAGCGTCAAACTTTCCAAAAAGCAGATGCGGATGTGTATGAAAGAATAGGAGCCGATATGGATTTACAGATGGATAAACTCGGTCTTTCATTGGAACAGACAGAGATACTGTATAACCTTGAATACTACAAAACGCTCAATGATATAGAAACAACTAATATTCCTATAGTTGGTAAAGCTGTCAAGGAATTAAAAACTGCGTGGCTACAGGAATGGAATAAGTTCATTTCTGATGGATTTGAAAGTTTTACGCAAGTTCCAGGTGCCCAAATGCATTGGTACGCTATGGACGAGTTGCACCATCGGATTTCAGAACATAATCCCAATGAACCGTGGTATCGATTAAATCTTCTTGAAACCATGTTGTTTGAGCCGTATTATCCGCTTGGGATGGAAAAAGATAAAAAAGGCAATGATGTTCCGTGCAAAAGGTACAAAAATCTAAACAATCCAATCAATGGATTTAAAAAAGCCGAGGGGGATCGGTTTTTAAACGAGCAATTCACAGGTAAATATTGTGAGCAAGGGTATGTGAAACGACTGCGGAAGTCTTATGATAAACGGATGAATGAACTTAATGAAGTCCTTAAAACCGTGATTACCTCTTTGTCCATTACTGCTGTTATAGCCATTGTTACTGTTGCAACTGCAGGTGCATTGGCAGGGCCTATAGCGGTAGCATTGGTCGGCTCTAATTTTGCAGGACTTAGCGGTGCGGCATTAACAAGTGCCTGCCTTGCATATCTTGGCGGTGGTGCAATTGCTGCCGGCGGAGCTGGAATGCTTGGGGGAACGATTGCTATTGTTGGCGGTGGTGCCGCCCTCGGAATAGGTGTCGGTGCCGGAGTTGGTGGTGCTGTCGGTTCAGTGGGACTCATGGGAAAGAAAAATACGATAATGCAGTCTGCAAAGTTACTTACTTCGGTTAGAGAAATTTTTCTTAATGATGAACACGATATTGAATTTTCAAATAGTGTTTATGAGCAGTACCTTCAGAATATTACAGAAATTGAAAAAGGTCTGGTTGAACTCAGATTAAAGAAGGATGTTGCCAAAGGTAAGGAGAAAAAAGCAATTGCCGAAACAATCAAAAAGGCAGAAGAGTCTGTAGAGGCAATGAAGGTGGCTCGTAAGAGTATGCTCAAATACAACAGTTCCTTTTCTGAAGGATTACAAGTAAAATAAATTGTTAGTATGGACGTATTCTCGCAAACAGCAAAATGGTGAAAAAGGCTGTGGATATGTTCCCTTGAACCTAAAATCAGCGAGGAAATTCAGCGTATCCAGACGAGCCAGGTTGAATGTTCAAATCTATTTTGCACCCGCCTACGGGGTAATCGTTAAATTGTTTCAAAAATCGCAGTAGTCTGCCCCCCTAAACAGACTACTACTTGACTACAACTGAGTAGTACACAAGGCTACAATTTGCCCCGTTTTGCCTATTTTGTTAATGTCGGCATGATATGTGTACAGAATGAAAAACGCAAAAAACCTG
>OIZO01001117.1_pt1 | contig 14927 bp, 15 predicted proteins | sample 1588551 | NCBI WGS metagenome assembly OIZO01 (sample SAMN03283271) | human gut metagenome | biome: human-associated habitat; material: feces | host: Homo sapiens | place: Peru | collected 2012 | reverse complement strand
TTTTACTTTATAAACTAGAAAGGTAGACACTATCAATTTCATAAAACTGAAATAGTAGACACTCCTTATTTTTTGTACCTAATTTGATAGACACAATAAAAAGAATCGTACTATATTTGTAGTCACTACCCTTCCACTGGACTTACCGAACCCGGACTTGCTCTTTTGGTAAAGTAGGGAGCCCTGACTTTTCCTGATGGCTTTTATGCCTTCAGATAGAAATCCTCGTATCTTTTAGCAACCTTGATATAGTCGTGATGCTTGCTGATGTATTCAATACTTTGCCGCTTGAGCAAAGGAATGAGTTCTGGATGCAATACAAGATGTTCCAGTGCCTGATATACGCTTTCGTAATAGGGAAGCACATTGATAATAGGGCGTAAATGATCCTCGTGTATAATCTCGTAATTTTCTGGCTCACCACCACCGATGCAGATAATCCCCCTTGCCATGGCTTCCAGCGGATTCATACTTGGAGTATAACTGTAAAGCTGGTCGAGGATAGCATCGCTGCCATTCATCATTTCTACATATTCAGCAAATGGTACACCTTCCGCCACACGAAGTTCTACCTGATCGGGATATTTCTGAGCAATGGCCTGTGCAGCCTTGAGCATGATGTCTGTGCCTTTATATTCGCTTCTGCTTTTGCTGATACCGATGAATAGTTTTATCTTTTTAGGGATGTCATCAGAAATGTTGGAATATTGTGGATAAGTATGGATAGGAAAGGGGATAAATGTAGTTTTCTGTGGAAAACTTGGTTGATAACATGCCCAGTATTCATAGAGTCCAGTTACGATTCCATCACAATCTTCCGCTATCATCTTGTTGAGACGTTCCTTTTCCGTTCCAAGCCAGTCTTTTCTTTCTTTCAGCGCATCAGCATTGGTCCGTAATTCATCACCGATATTGAAGTCGCTGTATCTCAGAGGTTTATCTTTACAACATACATTTACCCAATAATAATCCATGCCAAATCCACCCAGTATTATCTTTTTATTATGTCGGCGTAAATAGTGGTAGATAGGGAAGATGCGCTCTGCTTTTAATTCTAAAAACATTGGATTGATGAGTTGTACAATGTCATATCCACGTAGTTTATGCACATTTGTTAATAACTTGGCCAAATAAAGCATTCCGCCAAGCTTTCCCGGCTTTCTTACCAGGTTGATATCTCGTGGATAATTTTTCCAAAAGTCACCGTTGGACAAAACGGTGACCTGATGCCCCAACTTGCGCAGTCCCTCAGCAAGCGTGGCATGAACATTGCTATATTCGCCTATTAATAGTATTTTCATTCTATTATTCTAAGTCTTTCTATTTGAGTTTGGGAAGAGTTATTAACATCAGTTTTCTACCAATTTTACTGTTGATAGCTTTAGCAAACATCAGATATTTTTTAGTATATTTCTTCTCTGGGAGAGGGAATAAACCTTTGTTGTGTAGTCTCTTGATAGTTTCCTCTAGATGTTTGTTGCTTCGGGTTAAGACGATGTTATTATACAGATAATCCATGGTAAGCTGTGCGATACGCCTATTGAGAGCAATTCTCTCATTTTCTGGCAGATAGTTACTCTTAGTCTGTAGATGGTAAATAACTTGCTCTGTATCTGCCAATCGTTTCAAGTTATGACGTTTATTGTCTTCGTGTATGATAGAATTTCCTCTCTTACGATAAAAGTATGCCTTTGTATCTGTAGTGATAATACGTTCAGCCTTGAGGAAAAGAAGTGGTGTAAATTCCTCATCCTCATGGAGTATGTTTGGAGTGAAGCGAAGGTTTTGAAGAAGTTTACTTTTGAATACATAACTCCATGCTGCAGCACAAAGGTTGTTGTTGTGAAGATAAATACTTCCACTTATAGGCTCGGAATACTGATATGGTATATCTTTTTCTCCTTTAGTATTGGTAAAGTTGAAATGAACGATGTCTGGGTTGTGATAACGCACTAAGTCAAGGCAATGTTCATAGCTAACTTGAATGAGATAGTCGTCGCCATCAACAAATTGTATATATTTGCCTGTAGCAATCTGCAAACCTCTGTTTCTTGCAATAGACAAACCTTGGTTGCATTGGCGAAGGTAAATAATCTCGTCTTGGTAATCCAATAATTCACTGATTGCAGCCATGTCGCTCCCATCATCTACAAGAATAACTTCTCTCTCTCTTGGATTAAGAGAGAGTTGTAGAATACTTCTTAGACATTCTGCCAAGTATTCCTTAGGCAAGTTGTAAGTAGTGATGATGAAACTTACTAATGGTGTCTGTGTATTTTGTGTATAAGTTTGTTGAGTTTGCATAATGTATGATAACCTAATATGTTTAAAAGATTGAGTTTTAAAGATTTAATAGTCAGTATTTTATTGAGTTTTCCAACTGTGTTGATAAGTGGTGGAGAAACTTCATATTTACCAGACAATTCGTAGAGGTCGAGCAAAACATTGAGTATTTTAGCCATGAAGTCTTCGAGTGAATGTTGATATTTTATCAATATATCATTCTTATAATGTATTTTTCTTAGAATATATTCTAAGGATAGACTGTAACCTTGATAAAGATGGTATAAATCTTCATACTTGGCATTGGCTGTTATACCTTTTTCATTCCAATGATAAATGTAGCACCCTATGTTTGTAACTTTAATTTTAGCAGATATAGGATGATTTTTGATAGGTATTAATCCTATAAGATAAGGTATTGTCTGTACATCTTCAAAAGTATGTCCTTTTGGAAAACTAATATATTTAAATAAATTACGATTGTATATTTTATTCCAAGCATAAGTGTGGTTGTATGCTTTTTCTCGTAACCAATATTCTATAGGATTGGAATACTTATGTGGAGAAAAAGACAAAAGATTCTCTTTCTTAGAATGTCCGTATCGTTCCAATACAGGATATTCTAAAATATCAATATCTGTATATGTAGTTAGTTCTTGCATCAATAATGAAAGAGTTTCTTTTTGGAGTGTATCATCACTGTCGACAAATGTGATGTAATCTCCTTCAGCTTTTTTTATTCCTACATTTCGAGCGTCGCTTAATCCACCATTCTCTTTATGAATGACATGAATATGGTGGTTTTGTAAGGCATATTTATCACATAGTTGAGGACATTCATCTGGCGATCCATCGTCTACGAGGATAATCTCATAGTCGGTGAATGATTGCTGCAAGATACTTTGTAGGCATCTATCTAAGGTATCTTGCGTACGATATACAGGTATAATAATGCTCAGTTTCATAGATGCAAAGTTACTTATTTTTTTAGAATTTCAACCAATGTTTCGGAAAAATTTGTGGTATATTCCAATTCTTATTAGCAAACCATTTTTGTGGATAGATATTTATACCTTGTAAAGGTGCTAAATATGCTCCCCAAAAGCTAAAGGTAGAATTTGCAATAATATGTCCTTTACATTTTGTCATCAGATATAAGCTAATATAGTCTGGAGTTTCAGTTGGTAAATCTACATATGTAGCATTTTCAATGGATAGGTTTGATTTACACCATAAAATATCATCAGAAAATATGAAAAAGCTGGCTTTTGGATACTTGTCTGTTATGTAGCTTATAGCTTTTTCGTAATAACGAATGGAACAGATGCCAAAGTTGTTCATATTTTCTGTGGTGAGATAGTCACCTCTTCGGATATGAATGGCGACAGGATATATGCTTTTTAAAATATCTTCCTCCAATATTCGACTTTCTTTATTTAGTTTAAATTCTTTGAAAGGTAAGTACTTATGGGCTTTTTGGATGAATTTATAATCTTGACAATAGTCATCAATAAGAATAACTTTTTTTTCATATTTCTCATCGTCATATAGAAATGAGGCTATTTGAAATTTTCGTAGAAGTTTAATGCTCCATACAAGGATGTCAATCCATAGGGAGTTTTTGGGCATGTCAATGCTAAAAACATCTGAGATTAAAATGTTATGATGTTGTTTTAATTTTCTACTGTCATAGTATAAAAATGCCTTTTCTTTTATCATTTTGTAGCGGCAGTATTCAAACATTTGGTTTCCAAGACCGCCTTTTAGACAAATAATTTTCATAATTTACTTGTTTTTAATAACTTCTACATGTTCTTTATTAACAATCCAAACTACCTCATACCCTTCTTGTAGTACTTTATAGGCTATGGCTTGTATTTCTTTTTGAGAATATGTATCTCTTTCTATTGTAGTGTCATTCACCAGTTTAGGCCATCTATAGCCTGTTTCGTGCCAAATAGATCTTCCCCATCCGATAGTTTCATCCTTAGGTACACAAAAAGATGAATATTTTGGATAGTCATCCCTTATTAATATACAATATGCTTTATCTATAGGGTGTCCTGTCTTTCTGATAATCTCCTGAGAAATTCTTTTTTCAGGGAGAGAAGTTTGCCAAGCATTATACCAATGATGGACGTCAACGATTATAACTGATAACATATACATTACAAACAACAACATTATCTTTTGCTGTGAAATCTTGGTCATTTGTATTAAGTACGCTAAGATTATCGCTGCTATTCCCAAGGATCCGTATGCATTCATAATGGTCATGCTAATGAGTAAGTTGGGCGATACAACGAGTGTAAAAGCTATAACAAGAAACCAAATGGTCTTGTTTTTTAATATATCTTTATTCATCCATAAGTAGGCTATGAAGGGGAAAGATAAACAAAATGTTATACCTACAAGAAAGATATTTCTACTAGGTTGGTGTACTATACTAATATAGTCTACAGAAAACCAAGTATATCCTATCCATGTAACGATTCCTTTGATATGACTGAAAATACTAACAATATCATCGGCATAGCTTGCATTTACAAATATGTGATGTGGAATGCAAAGTCTGGTAATGGCATAGACGATGGCAATTCCAAAACCAAAAATGAGGTTATTTAAGAACTTTTTTTTCTTTATTGGATAGAAAGCATAGTTTATAATAGGAGGAATGATAGCCCAAGCTATGCCATTATCTTTAAAAGCTGCTGAGAGATAAATGCAAATAGGCCAAATAAGATAAATATACCTTATATTTTTTAAGTATAGGTATACAGATAGAAATCCAAAAAAATGTGCAAAACTTTGATTTGTAGCATCACAGCTTAAAAGATTTCCTAATACACATGGAGATATATAAAAAAATACTGTAGCTATATGGATAGCTATATTTTTAAATTTTAAAGTCTTAGTTATAAGGTAAACTAAAATAGTACTTCCTATATGAGTCAAAAAAATCAATATATGGTTAAGACTTGGAAAAAATATAGGATTAATACCATTTATATATCCTAATAAAGCATCACCAGGTCGCCAAGTCATTCCGTAAGGCAAAAAATATTGTATAAAATCAGCATCTCTATTAGGAGAAGATAGAGTTGTCCAATCATCAAACGTTGGCAGTATTTGCAACATTGATGCTAAAACAAATGGCATGCTTATGACAATGAAAATGAGTGATATATTTTTTTTATACATACTTGTTGTTGTTAAATTAATATCCAAATAAAACTCTTCCTATTTTCCATTTTTGAAGAATATAAGTGAGCATAAGTGAAAAGACAAAACTTAATATAAAAAGTAATATAGGGTATAAAACATAATATTCCATATATAAACGTCCAATAGTAGAGTAGTTTATTTCTTGAATAATAATATGATGAATGATATAAACTCCCATTGTATATTTGTTTAATTTTAATATATATCTTTTGAAAGGTAATATTTTTTCTTTTTGTCTCAAGATTATAAGGATAGAAATAATAACAATGAGACTTAGTGCTGCTAAAATAAACTTATTACTATTATTTAGAAATTCTATAATAAAAAGCATAAGGAAAACCATGGCAATACTAAAGGCATAAATACATTTTATGCTTTTTATTTTTCTGATAATATGGTACAAATAATAGCCTATTATGAAATAAGGCATGTATCTAATATAATATCCTATACATAGAATTGGTGTGTTATTTTTTTTATAAATTAATAAACAGGTGACAAATAACAGCGCAAAGACTATTATTTTGCATTTATTGGGAATCTTGTTAATCAAGTAAAATGAAATAAAAGCTTCGAAAAGAAAAAGTAAATACCATAAATGTGATATTCCAAAAAATAAATAGTAAAAATCACATTGTTGGATAAGACATACTATAGTACCCCAAATTAAGTAGGGAACCATAATACGTTTAATTTTTTTTTCAATAAAAACAGATGTGTTGTTGTATGTTTGGTTTGCTTCTAAATACGCATATAAATATGCGCTCATAAGCGTAAAAATAGGCATGTGAAAATATACTAATATATGTGCAAGATTGTTCCAAATAGGAACTAATTTCCATGAATATTCTTCTCCCCAAATATTGCTATAACCACATAGACAATGATATAAAACGACTAATATCATTGTCCAATTTTTGATGTAGCTAACATACTCTAGATTTTTCATAAATTTAGTTGATGATTGCTATTTTACATACAGTTCCTTTTTCTCCCTCTTCGGTTGCTGTTGTTACCATGTAAATACCACTGGCTACTCGTTTCCCATTTCTATCAGAACCGTCCCAAGTATAGGTGTTTCCCTTACTTTTTCCTTCGTTTACGAGTGTTCCATTTGATGTTAAAATTTTTATATCGGCATTGTTTGATAAACCAACAATAGTGATAGAGCCTGTATAATTTGGTTTTACAGGATTAGGATATGCCCAAACATGTTCTTTGTCCATTTTTCCATTAGAATAAACAGAATTGCTCATGTAGGAACATAGTCCCTTATCTGTGCCGAAGTACACTTCTCCAGTTTCTTTATTAATTGCTATAGATTCTATGCCATTGGAAAGCAATGGGCTGTTTGTTGTGGTAAAATGCTGAAGTTCTGTGATGTTATCACTACTGATGAGATATACACCATTTCCATTTGTACCAAACCATTTTTGATTGTTACCATCTACACACATACAGGTAATGTCTATTCCACTAAGTAAATAGTCTGCATAGTTGGTGCCGTCATTTCTTGGAACTTTGACTTGGGTTAAAAGAGGAGTTGCTTCTGCAATTTGATTAGGATACAACACCAGAGGTCCTACATTTGTTCCAATCCAAATGTTATGTAGATTATCTTCCATGATACATCTAACCATGGTTACATTTATTTTGGTATTATCTTGATTTACAAAACTAGTGTAAGAGTTTATCTTTTCTTCTGAATAGTCATCAGAAATTTGATAGCAATAGAAAGATGGGGTTATCCAATGATCATTGACAAACCATAACAATCCTCTACTGTCAATAGTCATGCCAGTCAATAATCCTAAACTTTTATTTTTTAAACCACGGTCATCTAGTTTCATGAGGGCTGAAAGATTATGGGAAACCCATTTTTTATCTTTTGTATATTCTAGCATGGATTTAGTGGGCGCTTGGCTGTTTAGCATCCATAAGTTTCCATTTTTGTCAAATACTGTGCTTAGTATTAATTGATATTCAGCACTTTCATTATCAAATCTTTCTATAGGAGAGTTCTGATAATTAAAGTAGTTGATTAAATGCCCATCTTGAAATTCATAGAGACCATTTCTTCCCCCTGCAAAAATGTGATTAATATCTGTAGGATCATAAGATAAGCATTCGATATTTTGATAATTCACTTGAGTACGAGATGAAATATTTTCATCCGAAAATACATTCCATTCGTTATCTTTTAATAATTGGATGCAACCATTTCTAATTAATCCTACAGTAAATCCTCCTCCACAAGTGTATAGCTGATGATTGGCAAATTTCATGAAACCAAAGTAATTATATTTAGGTCCTCCAGGATTTAGAGTACTAACCAATTGTTTGAGTTCACTTTTATCTGTCTGAGTTTTTGAAATATAATCACCTACTCTTGTCCAACTATTCTTATCAAGCAAATTGGATGATAAGAAAGCTTTATATTTACCGTTTGTCTGGCTATAAGCATAGATATAATTGCCTTCTATTTCACACCAGTCAACTTTAAAACCAAGATTGTATGTATCACTAATTTCGCAATTGGCTATATTAATCTTTATGATACCAAATCCATTGCTTAAATAGGCATAGTTGCCAATTATATAAATATCATTAACAGATTTATCTCCTGTTGTTGATGCATTATAATAGTCAGATAGATTAGTACACTCGTAGTTTTCAACATTCATCAGGTCGATGTTGCTGTTGGTGTAAATAATTATCAGTCTTTTGGCTGTTTTACAATAGGCAATATGTTGGATTTCGCAATCATTTAGATAATCAACTTTACTAAATGTTTGAATACTTTGATCGTCTTTATTATATACATAGAGTCCATTGGAAGCCTGTATGAAAATGAGGTTTCCTACTTGTTCTATCTCTTGTACATCGTGGTAAGCCATATAGGCTTTCCAGTCGCCGATAGCTGCTTCTGCTCTCCATGCTGATAGGTGAAACAAAAGGGTAAATAATATGAAAAATATCTTTTTACTCATAGGACTACGTAATTTTATATACCAAGCATTGTATCTAATGTTAGGTATCTAAGTGAATATAATACATTAACTTATATATATTAAACCAAAAAATGCTGGGTTTATTGCCTGTAAGCTTAGCTTTTATTGGTAAACTTAATAATGGAAACAGTTTTTGACATAAAGTTTTGAGATGAAATTGCTCTATTTTTTTTGCATAGGTAATAATCTTAGAATATCCTTCTAACTCTTTTCTGAATTGATAAAGCGTATGAAGACTTTCTTCTGTTTTTCTGATGAAAGCCCAATTTCCTATGAAGTTCTGATACCCTAATGCATTGTCAATATGCAGGATAGCGATGTTGTTTTCCTTTAATATCTTTCCCCATAAAACATCTTCATATCCATACTGATGAAAACGCTCATCTAACGGATATCTCAGCATAATACTGCGTTTTACGATGAAATTGGAGGTATGGAAGTCACCATAAGGATTTTCCTGACGTTGTCTGTAATCGCCATTTTGGGTTCCTTTACATTCAAATATATAGCGTAGATTATATCTTAAGTTTTCCTGGTTTCTTTTGACCTGATAACCGCCATAAATAACATCACACTCTTTAGAATACTGGTAGTTGGCCAAATATTGCGTATTGATAACATTCATATTGCTATCAATAAATAATAACCATTCGTATTTTGCTTCTTTTGCCAGAAAATTGCGGATGACGGCCCTGCCCACGTTTTTCTCTCTTTCGATATAGCGACAATTGGGTAAAGTGTTGATGGTGCGGTTGCTTTCTACTGTTGTTTTATCTGTAGAGCCATCATCTGCTACCAATATTTCATAATCAAAATCTGGCAATAGGGATGCTTGCGCCTGCAAGGTTTTTACAAGCTCAAGACAAACATTATTATAAGTGGGAATTAATATCGAGAGTTGGTTCATTTGCAGGCTATGTTTTTGAGTTTATTATATGTAGGGATGACTATGTATTTCTTGCTTATCCATGCCATCAAAATAGTGAAAGATAGGGATATCATGAACTGTATGCCAATATATGGTATGTCTTCTCCGTATATTCTTAGCGCAATACTTTGTATGATACGGAAACAGAGCATGTGCCAAAGATAGATTTCAAAACTACAATTTCCCATCCAAAAAAGAATTTTGTTGTGAAGTAAATATGAAAGCCAACCTTTTCCGTTTTCAATGGATACTGCGTAAAAGACAAGAATGATTGAGGATAACCAGTAGAGTGCTGCACATCGAAAATTTGGATTGCTATGGATGGCTAATTCATACATGGTTGCTATCATAAGTACGATGATAGTATCTGCTATAAAGGCTTGCCAACAGGACATATCTTTGGCGATTTTTTCGGATAGTTTTTGTCCTTTTGTTGATTGATAGAATTTATAAAGGCATATTCCTAGGCAGAAATCTATCAGTCTAAATGGTGGGTAAAAATAAATATATCCTGCAGAATAGTCCTTGGTTGTGCTAAAGCATAATAAGATGTACCCTATCATGTATATACTTAAGATGGGTAAAATGGTTCTCCATGAATTTCTGATAATAAAACGATATAAATATTTGAATATAAGATAAAAGAATATGATGTCTGAAAGAAACCATGTAGATCCATTTAAAACAGCCATGAATTCGCGAGATGGCACCCAGCATTGTAGCAATAAACAATGGAATATGGTTTGACACCAAGTTCCTAAATATCCTAACCGCCAATCTAAGGGTATAAAGAAAGCTACTATCAGTAGATGTAGTGGATATAGTTTGAATATGCGGGAAAGGAAGAACTGCTTGTTGCTTAGTTCTTCCTTTTCTAATTTCTCTCCCTTGCTCAATGACAATACGAAACCACTAATAACAAAGAATATTGCTACAGGACATTCACCCAAGTAATCATGTAATTCTTGAGACATGGGAAGTGCCGAGTGTGAAATCACAATCATCAAGATGAGAATAAATCGTAAAGTGTTGAGTGTTCTAATCATAATTGAGTGCCATATTGAGTGTCATCTCTATTTCTATTTTTTCAAATACTCTGCCAATTTAGCCACGGCCCTTGCTCTATGGCTGATACCATTCTTGATTTCTTCGCCCAGTTCTGCAAAACTCTTGTCGTAGCCTTCTGGCACGAAGATAGGATCGTAGCCGAAACCTTCTGTGCCGTGTTTCTCGGTGGCGATTCGGCCATTTACAATACCTTCAAACTGGTGTACCTTCTTGATACTGGTACAGCCACAAGGACATACATCCTGTTTCTCAATATAACAGATAACTGTGCGGAAACGGGCTTGACGATTCTCCTTGCCATCCAGTTCTCTCAACAACTTGGCCATATTTGCCTCGCTGTCATGATCTGTACCTTCTGCATATCTGGCACTATGTACACCAGGAGCACCATCAAGAGCTTCTACTTCCAAGCCGGTATCATCAGCAAAACAGCTGATATGATAGTGGTCGTAGATATATTGTGCCTTTTGTAAAGCATTCTCTTCCAATGTGTTACCAGTCTCAGGAATATCTACATCGCATCCTATTTCCTTCAAGGATACTACCTCATAGTTGCTGCCTAAAATATCACGGATTTCTTGGAGTTTATGCTGATTATTTGTTGCAAATACTATCTTCATTTTATTGTTTATAATTTTAAATCTATCCAGTCAAGTAACATTTAACACTTAACATTTAACATTAAGCATTAAGCATTACTTCAGTTTCTTAATGTCTTTATCTTTGATTTTCACTTTCATTTCATCGAATCCCTCGCCATATACACCGATGACGGCACTTTGACTGACAAAGGCATTCGGGTCGATGATTTTCACGATACGGAAGATGGTGACGCTCTCGTTCTTTTTAGCCAAGATACAGAGCACTTTCATCTCATCACCCGTGTACCAGCCGTGACCATCAAGAATCGTCACACCATGATCCATCTGCATACCGATGGCGTTGGCTATCTCCTGATATTTCTTGCTGAATATCATGAATTGTACACTCTCTCGCTTGGCATTCATCACATAGTCGAGCACCAGATTCTCTATCACCATCGTACAAAGACCGAATACAACCTTTCTTACTGCATCAATCGTAGTGAAATCTGGTTTGGCATTGAAAACGAAGAAGGAACTGCCCACGATGAGGAGATCCACAAAGATGAGCACTCGTCCCAGCGAGATATTGTGATATTTGTTGACGATGGCGGCAATGATGTCCGTTCCACCCGTACTACCATTATGCAGGAAGACGACGGCGAGTGATAATCCTGTAAACAGACAGCCGATGATGAGTGACATGAAGTCTTGTCCTTCTCCCAGTACCTGTACCATCTTTCCATTTTCACCAATCATCCAGTCTTGCGCCACAGCTAAGAATACGGATAGCATGATGATGGCATAGATCGTTTTCACCATGAATTTGAATCCTAATATTTTCAGAGCTGCAAGCAGCAAGGCGGCATTGATGAGAAAATACGACAAATAGATAGGTATCCCCGTGCCATAGTAGATGACAGCAGCAATACCCGTTACGCCACCTGTTACTATCTGGTATGGAAGCAAGAATATCGTCCATCCAAAGGTGTAAATCAAGAGGCCTAAAGTAATGTAGAAGTAGTCTTTGACCTCATTCTTTATTGTTTGACTGATTGCTATTTGCATATTATTCTAACGTTTTAATGTTATATTTACTGCATAAAAATGCACAAAACGGAGAAGATGAAAAAATAACGTGAGGTTTTAGGAAAAACTTAGGGAGTCTTTCTTTATTTCCTCACGTCATTCTTTAAAACATATCGGGAGATTTTCTGGTGATTCTTCCCGATGTATTTTATTATTTCTATAGAGGAATTTATCAATCCCTATCTATATCATTATTTCTTCAATACGACGTTGACAATCTTCTTCGGAACGATGATCACCTTCAGTACGTTGAATCCTTCCAAGTACTTCTGGCTCTTCTCGTCTGCCAATACCTGTTTCTGGATTTCCTCGTTAGGAGTATCCACAGGGAAAGTCATCTGGAAACGAGCTTTACCGTTGAAGGAAATGGTGAGCTGCATATCGTTCTCCTTCAGATACTGCTCATCATACTTTGGCCATGCTGCATCGCAAACGCTGCCCTGCTCGCCAAGTGCTGCCCACAACTCTTCTGCGATGTGTGGAGCGAATGGAGCGATGAGGATGACGAGATCCTTCAGGAGTTCCTTGTTGCGGCACTTCTGCTGACCGAGTTCGTTCACGGCAATCATGAAGGCTGAGATAGAAGTGTTGTAAGAGAACTTCTCGATATCCTCGCTTACCTTCTTGATGAGCTTGTGAACGCTCTTCAGACTCTCTGGCTTAGCTGCCTCGTCGCATGGCAGGAAGTTGTCAGTACGGTTCTCGTAGAACAAGCCCCAGAACTTCTTCAGGAAGCGGTGGCAACCGTCGATACCGTTGGTATCCCAAGGCTTGCTTGCCTCTACAGGACCCAGGAACATTTCGTAGAGACGCAGGGTATCAGCACCATACTTCTCGACAATCATATCTGGATTCACCACGTTGAACATACTCTTAGACATCTTCTCGATAGCCCATCCGCAGATGTACTTGCCATCTTCCAGGATGAACTCAGCGTTCTGATACTCAGGGCGCCAAGCCTTGAATGCCTCGATATCCAATACATCGTTGCTTACGATGTTTACATCTACGTGGATAGGAGTTACGTCGTAATCCTTCTTCAGGTTCAGGCTTACGAATACTGGAGCCTTGTCGTGGTCATCGCTATTGATGCGGTAAACGAAGTTAGAGCGGCCCTGAATCATACCCTGGTTCACCAGCTTCTGGAATGGCTCTTCCTTGCAGCTTACGCCGAGGTCGAAGAGGAACTTGTTCCAGAAACGAGAGTAAATCAAGTGACCGGTAGCATGCTCGCAACCACCTACGTAGAGGTCCACGTTCTGCCAGTACTCATCAGCCTTCTTGCCTACGAGTGCCTCATCGTTGTGAGGATCCATGTAGCGCAGGTAGTAAGCAGAAGAACCTGCGAAACCTGGCATGGTGTTGAGCTCCAGTGGGAATACGGTCTTGTTATCTACGAGACTCTTGTCAACCACCTCTTTCTTCTCAGCATCCCAAGCCCACTTCTTAGCGAGAGCGTCAAAGAGCTGCTGTTTATCTTCATCTGTAGCAAATCTATATCCTTCAGCTGATACACGATTATCGTCAAACAATAATCCAAACGTTTCATCTATAGAAACATAGAAATAAAGGGTATGCTTATAAATCTTTCGGCATATTGCAACTGATAATCCATATACCACTATATCCCCATCCTTGAACTCAGGCTTTTCTATTTCCAAAGTATCAAGAGTTTCCTCTTTTGATGCTAAAGTATATTTTTCGGTTTCATAACTAAATGAATCTTCCAAAAGATTAACCTTACCAAAGAACCTTGTGTAATCATAATTTGCCCATCTATCAAAGAATAGTTTAAAACCTAAACTATTTACCAGTACATCGCCTTTCTTCCAGGCGAATTTACTCCAGTCACGCATTTCCTTTGAAGGAAGGAGAATCTGTAAGCCATCAGGGTATCCTTCTATTGTACCAAATTCGGAATAAAAACGATGGCAAACTTCATTATTGTCAATCTTATCTGTACACCAAACTATTGTTTTTGTACCTGTGGTGACGATTGTTTCTAATTCTACATCTATATTATACAATAAGTTGTACAACTTAGCCCCTTTCGGTTTATTCTTTAATATTTCCGCTATGTTAATTTTTTCTTCCATATCACTTTACTCTTTTAAATTTAACATTCTTTCCGTCTTTTCTTGTGCTTGCGCTACAGACAAAATCACCGCAAACATTTTCATAAATGTCGCTACTTATCTCATCGAAGAAACAGCCATTGCATTCTTCTTTCTCGCTTTCAACCACCTTCAATGTGATTTCTGAGCCTATAGGTAAATCTTCCATAACTATTTTTGATATGTTATACATTTATTCTCTATCTAAATAAAACAGGGAACCTCGCAATATTCTCATTTCTCTTCTTAACTTAATATCAGCTAAACGAGCAGCTTTATAAAGCTTAATATATGGCTTATCTTTAAGATGTTGAATAAATTCGACAACAGAATATTCTTTCTTTACCATAACCTTAACCTTTTAAAGATGATAATAACTGCTTGATACCTTTGCACCCTAATCGAATCTGCCCACGGCATCAGGCTTCAAGAATCTCTTTTGAAGCTTCTCTAAAGCCTCTTTATACTTCTGTTCCATGTGCTTGCAATGAAGCTTCTGAGCAGTTCTAAGTTGAACAATAACACCTTTACGAGCTACCTCGTATTGTTTTTCTGACATCATTTTCTGTATCTCCTATTATTTTAAAAAATTCTGCTAATTTATTAAATGTATTTTCATCTAACATAT
>OIZO01001116.1_pt1 | contig 14928 bp, 16 predicted proteins | sample 1588551 | NCBI WGS metagenome assembly OIZO01 (sample SAMN03283271) | human gut metagenome | biome: human-associated habitat; material: feces | host: Homo sapiens | place: Peru | collected 2012 | reverse complement strand
GAAATTATATTCAAACAAAAAGGAGCTGGAGCAATGACACTCCAGCTTTTCTAATCAAATATTTAATCAACCTTTTTCACTCTAAATGTAATAACCGACACTACCTCAATCGCCCCCAGGATTAACACAAACCCTGCAATATCCGGCAGTACAAATTTTGTCTTAAAACATAGCCATGTAAGAACAGCACTTGTAACCGGTTCAACTGTCACGAACAGGCTTGCTTTTACACTGCCAAGTATTCTGATTCCTATTCCATATAGAACAAATGGAAAAAGAGAACCTATAATCGCAACAGCTACAGATAATAAAATGATGTTCGCCGACACTTCTGGTAAACGATATGTTCCAGTAGTAACCGTCAATAATATGGATGATAAAACAGAACCCCATCCAATAATATTAATTAGTCCAAATTCATCATATAATTTTTGCGGATATAGACAATATATTGTAAAACACACAGCGGAACTCAGTCCCCAGATCAGTGACTCTTTTGATACCGCCAAAGAATTAAGCTGTCCATGTGTTGCTATCAGGAAAATACCGCAAAACGCACATAGAACCGCTACTGTTTCGTATGATTTCGGTTTATTATGTAACACGATAGCTGTATAAACCAGAATCATTATAATATATGTAAATTGTATGATCGTTCCGGTTGCTGCATTGGAATATTCAATAGCAAGAAAGTAGGTCAACTGTAAGCCAAGTATTCCGGTGAGCGTAAAAAATAGAAAAGAGCAGATTCTTTTTCCGCTCTTCCATACTGAAAATAATTTTTTATCTTTTTTTATTACAGAAATCGTCAAAAGTATTATTCCGGAAACAAATTGTCTTATTATTGATAACTGAACAGAATTCATGGTTGAGTTTAGAAATATATATTGTCCAAGCACTCCACTGAATCCCCACATTATGCCGCTTATCAGTACAAGCATAATTCCAAATTTTTGTGATTTCATTCGCATGCCTCATTATATTTATTATTATTTCTTGCTCTCACTATACTACATGCCATTAATCAAATCAATTACTGACTCTCTTTTTTTCAAAATTCAAAGCAAGACAACAAAAAGGATACTTCAAACTGGTATTTACTACCAAAAGTGAAGTATCCTTTTTAAGCGATTTATTCTATCGATCAGTAAAGTTTTTAATCTCCTTTTTCTAGTTTTATACCTTCGATACTATTTACTATAGCTTTTTTATTTCGCTCATGCAAATACACCGGATTCAGCTTACTCTTATGGTATTTATAAATGGTTCCTTCTGTCTTTTGACTCAATAGCCTTGTGAAGTATCTCTCCCAGCTGAAATATTCCTGACTTTCTATAAATTTTTCCGGTTGTGCTAATATCTCCGATATATCTTTTCCCTCAATCAATCCCGCATTTAAAATAATCCACTCAAATGATTCAGGAAGATATAACTTTATATTTCTATGTATCTGTGATAATTTATGAAGCTTTTCCATTTCGGCACCAATTGCTGCCCCATCGGCAATTACACAGGTTTCATCTTTCATGCCACAAAGTAAAGAATATAATTTTGTCTTTCCACCAGCGGACTCACACTCTATATCACTTTCTCTTGTGACATCTTTAAAAAACTCATATCCTGAATTTGAATCTTCAACTACAATATGTTTCGGTTCAATTGGAAAATGTTCTGTTTCAGAATATATCTTATACAATTGCTGATATACCTGTTTCGTGTTTTGATACTTTCCAGAAGAATGTATACCATAAATTTCCTCAACACTATATGGAAGATTATAGAGACTTTCTCTTGTAATAATAACAAAATAATTATCCGAATCCCTTACCGCTGAAGCAAACTGCTCCGTACGAATAAAAGCATTTTCTTCATCTGTAAACAAAATATACCCGGAAATATTTTGAAGAACTAATTGCCAATCAACACCTTCAAGGATTCTGCACGGGACATCGCATACCACATCAACTCCACTGGAAATTCCCAAATTGGCATACTGTCGAATCATATTTATTAATGTGGTTTTTCCTGTCGCACTATCCCCCTTGATAATTGTAATATTTCGTTTTATCTCAAACTCATAATGCAATTTGTTATTTTTTACAACTACTTTATGTTTACCTTTCATTCACTATCCCCTAGACATATTCTCCGGCAACATCCAAAAATTCCGGCATATCATGAACAATCTGACCCGTATTTAATACTTTTGCTTCGAATTTTCCTTCTCCAAAGTCCATAATATGTCGAAGATTTATTGTCAGATCCTTATCTTCCGCAATCTGCAGTATCCATTTTGAACAGTTATCTCCACAAGCAGAGGCATTAAACACCCGATTATTTTCATCAAATGCCATCAATATTAAAGTTTTTACACCCCCAGACAGTTCCTTTGGAGATATCGGTCCCAAAACAGGGCTCTCTATCAGATGAGTGCCTATCACTGTAGATTTGTCTACATCAGCAATCATTTCTACTGACAAAGGATTCGTTAACCATTCATCCTCATACATGTTATCAAAATATGTCGGAGGATGGTATATTGCCTCTGACATATCCCCTAAATAAATATTTAACATCTTTCTGCTCCATAGCTTATTTTTGTGTAACAGCCTCTCGTACCTGCTCACCAATATTCCGTTTTTTCCTATATATTCATTATAAGCGTATTGTCCATAAATACGCAATGAGATTTTTTCGACAAACTAAAGTCCATGAATAAAAACAGAAAATTCTGGTTGACGGCAAAAATCGTATATAGTATACTGTGAATGCGCATCGGAGGGTTAATTGTTCGATAGAAACAATGGCTGGATAAGATGACAGGTTGAAACGCCTGTTACTTATCCAGCCTTTTTTGATTGAAACTGTAAAATAATTTCATTCATGTATCGAAGCAGACATTTCCACTCCGCTTTACAACATAGAAATTTGAAAGGAAAATGAAAATGGAAATGGAAAAAAATAATACTTTTACTCAAGGTAAGATCCTGAATCCCCTGATCCTGTTTGCACTGCCTGTTCTGCTGGCGCTTTTTCTACAGGCTATGTACGGAGCAGTGGATCTTCTGATTGTTGGAAAATTTGCTTCGTCTGCGGATGTTTCGGCAGTTTCCACAGGATCTCAGATCATGATGACGCTGACCAATCTTGTCAGCAGCTTTTCCATGGGAACTACAGTTCTTCTCGGACAACAGATTGGATGCGGAAAACGGAAACAGGGTGGACTTACAGTTGGCACTGCGATTGTGATGTTTTCAGTAATTGCGTTTATCCTGACAATTGTACTGGTAATCTTTGCACCACAGGTAAGCAGTATTATGAATGCCCCTGAAGAAGCCTTTGATAAAACAGTAGCTTACGTACGAATTTGTGGTGGAGGTATGCTGGTAATCGTGGCATACAATCTGATCGGATGTATTTTCAGAGGAATTGGTGACTCCAGAACACCGCTTTTTACAGTAGCTATTGCATGCGTCTGTAATATTGCCGGCGACCTGATTCTCTGTGCAGGATTTAAAATGGGAACAGCCGGTGCCGCTTTTGCAACTGTATTTGCCCAGGTGATCAGTGTGATCGTTTCCCTTGAAGTGATCCGAAAAAAGGAATTACCTTTTGAGATAAAGAAAACGGATATCAGAATTCACGGACAGACTTTGAAAAAAATGGTCGGGCTTGGTGCGCCGATCGCATTACAGGATCTTCTGGTAAGCATTTCGTTTCTGATCATTCTGGCAATCGTGAATTCCATGGGCGTAACTGCGTCTGCCGGCGTTGGCGTCGCAGAAAAAGTCTGTGCGTTTATTATGCTGATTTCATCGGCTTTTATGCAGTCTATTTCTGTTTTTGTCGCACAGAATTACGGTGCCGGCTGTATGGATCGCGCCAAAAAGGCATTGCATTATGGAGTTGCGCTTTCCTTTGCCATTGGTGTAGGAATGTTTTTTCTGGCATTTTTCCATGGAAATGTCCTGGCAGGTATTTTTTCCTCTGATCCAATGGTTGTTGAAGCTGCCGCGGACTATCTGAAAGCCTATGCAATTGACTGTCTGTTTACCGCAATCTTCTTCTGTTATATCGGATTCTATAATGGAATCGGCATGACGAAGTTTGTGATGATCCAGGGAATTATCGGTGCTTTCTGTGTGAGAGTTCCGGTGTCATGGTTTATGAGTCGCAGAGTCGGAGCAACTTTATTTGACATTGGACTGGCAACACCGTTTTCATCTATACTGCAGCTGATGCTGTGCCTTGGATGTATGTTGTATCTGAAAAAGAAAAAACGAGTGTAAAATTTTATATTTTTTAATGAATCATAAAGATCTATTTATCATTTGAGGTGCCTGGATTAAATAATCTTCCCAGATAAATGATCTACTTCATGCTGGCAAATCTGTGCCGTCCATCCAGACAGTTTTTGGCGCTGTTTTTTCCAATTAAAATCATAATACTCCACTTCAATTTCCTGATATCTAGTCGTCTTACGGACACCATCCAAAGACAAACATCCTTCTTCTGTCTCATACATATCTCGTTTTGAAACAATCACCGGATTGAACATCACAACATCTATGAATCCCATATTCACAATAATAATATTCTTTTTCACTCCAATCATATTGGCTGCCATTCCAACGCACCGTTCCCGGTTCGCCTGCAATGTGTCCAGTAAATCTCTTCCAACCTGTATATCTGCTTTCGTTGCTGGCTCAGATGGTTGCCCCAAAAAGAAAATGTCTCGTACTATTTGTTTTACCATTTACTTTCTCCTATATACTATTTCTTTTAAAATCTGATCTATCATTCTTACATTCGCAAGCGAAAATTCTTTCGTAACTGCAGGAGTCTCTTCTCCTGCAACACACCTTCCAAGCTGCTCTACCTCCAAACGATAATTTTGTGGCACAGTAACTTTTTTCACTTCTTCGTTTCCATCAAATCTGGTTATCGTATAACTTAGCTCTCCATCTCCGTTAAATTCAAATCCGGTTCCTTTGATACTTCCCTTTGTTCCTTGAATCTCAAATCGGTCAATATGTCTGTCAAGATCTGTAGCTAATGTCATGCCGCAAGAAAAAGCTGCTTTTTTCCGTCCTTATATTTCAATATAACAGAAGTTAACGTATCAACTTTTTCCTCTGAAAACTCTGCAATTGCGCTCACTGACTCGGGTTCTTCTCCAAGAATGCGTAATATCAAACTTGTGTTATAAACACCCAGATCGTAAGTACAACCTCCGAGAGTTTCTTTTCTCATACGGATATTTTCTTTATTGTAATCAGACGTGATGTACGCAGATTCCATGTAGCGGATATCACCTATTACTCCCTGTTCTATCTCTTCCCTAATTGCCGTCAGATATGGACTATGTTGATATGCAAATGCCTCCATTAAATATACATGATTCTCCTCGGCAACTGTAAACATTTCTTTTGCCTGTTCCGCTGTCGGAGCAAGAGGTTTTTCACAAAGTACATGCTTCCCTCTTTTTAGAGTTTTAATTGTCCAGTCATAGTGCATCGTATTCGGAAGCGGAATATACACTGCTTCCACTTCTGGATCTTCAATCAGCTCTTCATAGCTTCCGTAAGCTTTTTGAAATCCATATTTTTCTTTAAACTCCTCTGCTTTTTCCATATTTCTTCCAGCAATTGCATACATCTCACAGTTATCTGCCTGTAACATACCTGGAAAAGTACTTCTCTAACAGATGAAGGCTGTTCCCATAACACCCCATTTAATTTTTTTCATAATCTTTCTATTCTCCTCTGTTTTTCATCCGAATCTTCTTTCGCAAAATATGTGCCATCTTTCAAAGAATATTTCCAATAATCAAAAAATTTACAGTAACGCCTCTTTGTATGACTGAACATGAGGCTTCACTTCTCCGTCTATATAACTATCAAGAAATTCTTTCATGCAGTTACGGCTATAGCGATTACTATGAATGATCTGTGCGAAACGACTCAAAGTATTTGAAATCGTATCATTGACCAAAATATAATCATAACTATTGGCACATGAAATCTCTTCTTCTGCTATTTCCATTAAAGCATTCACTTCTTCTTCGGTATAAATTCCAGTGCTAGACAGCCGGCTCTTTAATTCATCCCAAGATGGCGGCAAAATGTAAATCAGTGTAGCATCCGGACAAAGTGCACGAATCTTCATTGCTCCGATTGTATCCACGTCCAGAATTACATTTTTCCCTCTTGCACGCGCTTCCTCTACACTTTTCTTCGTTGTTCCGTAAGCATTACCATTCACGTATGTATATTCCAACATCTCACCCATACGAACCATTCGCTCAAATTCCGGTACAGACACAAACCAATAGTCTTTTCCGTCTATTTCATGCTTTCTCTGTCTTCTCGTTGTCACAGATACACTGACACACGCCTGTTCATGATCCTGCAAATACTCTCTCAAAACCGTCTTATTCCCCACACCAGACGGTCCCGAAACAACAATCAACTGTCCATATTCTGCAATCTTGTCCAAATATTCCTTTTTCATCGCCGTTTCTTCCTTCCTCTCAACCATATTTTCGTATGATTTATACTTTTTTATTATAAATTCAGACAATATATTGCGTCAAGCATATTTTTCATACAGATGAACTCAGTTTTACTTGTTGTCCTGTGATTTGTATTTCTGTTTCCATAACATGGTATATTCTCCATCAACTACCGATTTTGTTTATCTACCTCTTAAATTTATATTTCCCTTTTCCGTAACCGGATACAGGTTCAATAATCTCTGCCTGCACCAAATTGGAAAGAAGTTTGGAAGCACCTGAACCTTTCAGCTCGAGAAGCTTCATAACTGCACTTCTTCCAAATACCTCATCAAAGCCAAACTCTTCAAAGAGTCTATGAATATGAACTGTCGTTTTTACTGAGAAAGCGCTGCCTTTTTCGGAAAGTACACTTTTAATATCTACTTTTTCGTCTTGAATATCCACTTTTTCATTCTCAATATCCACTTTTCGATCTTGAATGTCCACTTTTTCTTCATTCAAAAGTCCACTTATATGAAGATTTCGATTGTGAAGCTCATTTTTCTCGTTCAAAAGCAGATTTCTGAGAAATGCTTCCAGATACTCTGTTGTTTCGTGAATACCTTTTTGCAAGTTCGTATAGTTTGCACGGACAAGTGCATTTCTGAAATACCACGCATTTTCTGCAAAAATATCATTGGTTGCAGAAAACCCAAGCGTCCTTAAATATTTGATGAAGAACACTGCCGTTGTTCTCGTATTGCCTTCTCCGAAGATATGGATTTGCCATAACCTTGAAACAAATACCGCAAGATGATGGATAATCCCATCCATTGAAAGCCCTTTATAACTAAAGTCTTTCTCCTGCGAAAAATCGTATTCAAGTGTGGCTCTCAATTCAGAAGCACTACCGTACATAACAGTTGCCCCATCAAGCACCCATTCTTTCTTTGTAATATTGTAATCTCTAATCTTTCCGGCGTGTTTATAAATACCCTGAAAGAGTTTGCGGTGGATAGAGATATACTCATTCGGAGAAAATGAGAACGCTGTTTCAGAAAGAATTTCTGCAATACGGGACGAAACCTTATCTGCTTCTTCAGTACGCTCATCGTCAGACAAATGCACTGGTCTTTCTTCATAGTAACTGTCGATAAGACTCTGTGCTTCTTTCATTGTGATTTTGCCTTCAATATTCTGAATAGCAGTATCAATCAAATACTTAGATGGTTTTAGTCCGTCCACTGCCTGAAGTCCGATTGCCGTACTCCAAGCATAACCCTTATGGGCTTTATCTGGTTCAGACTCCCTCAAATATTCCTTAAACGGGTCTTTTTCCATATCCACTACCTCGCTTCATAATTTTATAATTCAAGCTTCCTTGCCAATTTCCGATTTTGTTTATCTTATTTTACCAGAAAAGATAAGAGATAAAACGATTTCAACACTTTATATAAACATATCATACCGCAAAACATGCATTCCTTCAATGTACACAAGTTCTATTATATGCATTTCTTCAATAGAAAACAGGGCTTTGCCCTGGCAAAAAAAGAAGAGAACTCTCATTTTACTGGAGTTCTCTTCTCTTAGTCATTTACTATTTTTCTTTGATTTACTCACTCTCTTTTCCAAAATTCACAGCAAGTACGATCATATTGATTCCCTGCATTAAAACAGCAAATGCGATCATATATCCAACTGAGAACATAGTCAATACCGGATGAGTAAAGGCTATAATACTTACAATAATGGATAACACACCACAAACAATTGCTAAAATTGCTTTTCCCTTAGAATCTTTAAACTTCTTCACTCCGGTTACAATCTGGAAGATACCATAAACCAGGATGCTGGCTCCAACCAGATAAGTTGCCATGATATCTGTCAGGAATCTCTGTACGCCACTGAACAATAAAATGATACCGCCAAGTCCTTCCAGGACTCCAAGAATACATCCTCCGATATCCTTCTTTTCTTTGGACAATGAAAGTACCACAAGTTCAATACCGTTTACAAAGAGAAGCATTCCAAGAATCCATCCGATTGCCAAAAAAGTTCTCATAGGTCGAACTACCGCATAAAAACCTAACAGCACTGTCAGAATTCCCGTGATCATTGTGATAATTTTAATTGTTTTATTCTCCTTCATTTTTGCCGCCCCTTTCGCTTCTGCATTTCTTTTGTTTTTTCTATGATAACACAAATTTTTATTTACTTGTTACCTTTTTTTATATTTTACTCCACAGCCAAATACAAGCATTGAGAATATCAATATCGTAATCCAAATTGTTGCTTTGCTCTCATCTCCTGTTTTCGCATTTGTTGTGCTTTCGTCTTGTAAATGTTTCTCCTCATCTTCGGGATGGTTCTCCTGCTCATTCACGGAATTTCCTGTCACATATGCTTTTACGCTGGTACTTCCTGCATAAGTTGCAGAATCTGTTGTCTCCTGAGCCAGAGATTTCTTTGGAACTGATAAAGTACAAATACATACAAGAACGAGCGACATAAAAAAGAGTCTAAGCAAGCTTTTTCTTGTATTATTCCACTCTTTTTTATTGTGCATGTACATCTACAATCTTTGTATAGAAATTAAGTGTACCGGTGTACTGTCCACCCCAGACAGAAAGATCTTTATTATATAACTGATTACGGTTCAGTCTTAATTTGTCAGTTGCTGACTGATCTGCTCCCGTAAATAGATTAAATAAAAATCCATTTGCATACCATGTCCCATTTTGAATACTCTCATCGTTGTTATTCATAATCTCATAAGTCAGAGCACAATCTGAATGTGTATTATGTGTCAGGAGAAACGGATCAGAACTTTCAGCTGCTGTCGCATCTTTTACTAAAACAGCAATTCCATTTCCTGCCCCGAGATTATCTGCTTTTATACAAGATACAGTGATATCTTTGTAAGAATATGCATTTCCTTCTGTCTCAGGCTGCTGTATTTTTCCAAAATCAACGGTCTCCGGAATACTTATAATATAATCTGCTTTATTTGAATTTTCCTCCACTGTTGCAGTCACTGTTGTATCTCCCGTTCTTTGAGTCTCACTGGACGGGTCAAGATCTTTTGCAAAAACGCCTGTTGACATAACAGATACCATCATCGTTGCTGCCATAAATCCTGCTACTACTTTCTTTTTCATCATTCTACCTCCACGTTTTATTCTTTTACATATAATTTAAACTCTGCGCTTCCGCCGTTTAACGGACTTTTATCTTCTAATGAATAGCACTTATATTCTATAACTGCCTGATACTCTCCGACTTCCAGTTCCTGGTCAAGCGTAATATTCTCCAGACCTTCTCCCGGTTTTAACTCTTGTGATTCGAACAGTTTTGTTCCGTCTTCCAGTTTCAATACAATTACAAAAATGCAATCATTATCTGCCGGATTACCAATGCTTACTGTCTGCTCCTTTGTATTCGCCTTCATTACCATACTTGTATATCCCGGAATCAGGATTCCTTTTTCCTCGGAAGGTTCTTCCTCCTCGATATCCACATCCCAGGCTACTACTTCTGCAGACGAATTTCCGGTTTTCTGATTCTTTTGGTTCATAACATACCAGGTAATTCCTGCGGCTGCTATCACAGCCGCAATCAGAATTCCGATTATAATCTTTGTCTTTTTTTTCATCTTATTTTTTTGCTTTCTTTTTTCTCCAGTAAATAACTCCACCTGCTACACTACCTGCCACAACAACAATACAAAACAAAAGAATCACACTGCTGTTATCTCCTGTTTTTACTGTATCCTTAATATGATCAACTGCTTTGGAGATCTCACTCTTTTCAGCCAGTACAGCAAACGGAACCATCTCTTCTACATCTTTTGAGGCGATCATCTGTTTATCAATTTCAAGCTCTTCGATTTGATTATTTCGATAAACAAGAACCTTATATCCTTTTCCTCGGTATTTTGACAAATCCAGTTTTACATTCAGATTTCCTTCGTATGGAGCCGGCTGTCCATCCGCATATACCAACGTCGGTTCTGCTGAATAAAGAACCTGCTTATCTGTCTTCTGTGCATATTTCTTAAATGCCTGATAAATGTCATTCTTCTTGTCAAGCTCGTTCAACTGAAGTTTCGTATCTTTATGCATCATACCTTTTACGGTAAGTCCTCTTGATGCGTTCACTAATTCAACTTCCGTAATAAGCGAAGATAAGATTCTTGGATACCCCTGATTCTTTGTTGAATTCCATGTCCAACTACACAATTCTTCATTGCCTGCTACCAGAGTATTTAATTCCTCTTTAAAAGCATTGCTCTTCATCTCAGTCGCTGTTTTCGCTGTTCCCTGTTCTTCGTTTCCTGATAAAGTATCCAGGTAATATGTGTTATTCACAGCTCCTGCTGTTTCTTCTTTTGTGCCAAATACTGCTCCGATTGTCCCACCTTCTATCGCAGTTTGTGCACTATATGCAATTTGAATGGAACCATTTTTATCCAGCTTTCCAACAATTCCTCCGGCAATTCCATTTTCCTTTGTTGACAGAGTGCCTATACTCATACAGTTCTCAATCGTTCCGCTGTTTACTACTGCAATTCCTCCAGCAATTCCATCGGATGCACTTGCTGTTGCCTTTGCATAGTTCGCAGTATTTCGAATCACACCTTTATTCTCAACTACAACGCCTCCTGCCATTGATGTGCCCTTAACAAATGTAGTTGTCTCCGTCAAATTTTTAGGCTCCTTCGTAATTTTATCAGTAAATGAACCACTGAGATTTGATCCACTGATACACTCATCAATCAATCCATAATTGACAATCGCAAGACCTGCTGCTTTCTCTCCTTCAATATTTTGATAAAAAGCTGCGAAATTCTTTACACTTCCCCGTGCACCGATCGTATCAAAAAGTGCTGCATTTCCATCTGATGATTTGATATCGAATCGGTAGACATAATATCCTTGTCCATCAAATGTACCATTATACGGATTGTCTGCTGAACCGATTGATTCTGTCATTGTTTTACCGTTTCCGAAAATTGTGTTCATCAGCTTGAAGTTTGCACGATTGTTCTTCTTAACAATTTCCGGAATTTTCTTAAATTCTTCAAATGTACGAATCTCGTAAGTTTCTTCTACAGGTTCTTTCTCATAATTCGAATAGGTTCCATCTTCCCAGCGATAGACTGTGCCATGTGTATCATCCAGAACCGGATAAGCATCCGGAGTTTCTCCGTTATCAATATTCTGATACCATACTTGAGAGCCGTCTGTCACCTCGTTATTTAAAAGATATGCCTCTTCACCACTCTTGAACTGTTCTGCTGTCTTTGCCTTTGCCAGTTCTTCATCATTCGCAATCTCAGCTTCTCCCAGGAAACCTTTTACCGGAAATGTATCGAGATAATAATTATTCTTGATTCTATCTTTCTTCGCCGCACAGTATCCGGAAATTGCACCATAGATCTCCTTCCACTCTTCAGCAAGCACACTGCCATAATTGTAACAATCAGAAAGAATGAAATCCTCTTCACCCAATGCAACCTGTCCGGTGATTCCACCGCTGTAACCACGTCCTCCGTGATTTTCCACTTTATAATATGTGATCAATCCGTAATTTGCACAATCCTTGATTTTTGTGCCGCCTGCATATGTATCATCATCAGTTACAAAACCTACAATTCCACCGACTCCGTAGAAACTATAATCCAGTACGATCTTACCTGAATATGTACTCTCCTCTATAGAAGTTGCTGCTTTGATCTCTCCGACAATTCCGCCGATATCGTATATCAATCCACCTCCAATATTTACATTTGAATTCACCCGCCTGATCACACCGCCGGAAGTTGTTCCTACAACACCACCTGCTGCACTTGCTGCCTCTGCTGTTGTAACGATTTTTCCATTCAGTGTAAAGTTCTTAAGCGTCGCTTTCTTTGCCTCGTCTGTCTCGTTCGGGTCACTCATAAGGCTCTGAAAAAAGCCTATTGACTCATCATTTACTTTCGTCATACTGAAATCAGAAATCGTATGATTCTGTCCGTCAAAAATTCCTTTGAATTCTCCGATTGATTTCCATTCATAGTTTTCATCCGCCGGATTCTTAAGTGAAATGTCAGACACCAGCACTCCATGTGCATCTGGCTTCGCTTCCTGAATCAGTGTATGTTCACCGTCCCCATTTACAAGAGCGGCAAACCAAAACATCTGTCCACCATTCCCAATCTCATAACTGCCTGTAGATTCATTATAGTCTGCCGGCTGATATGCACCACATGTCGTACAGAATCCATTGTCATAGAAATGTTCCTTGCAGACTGCATTATAGTATAATGTAATATCCTTCGCCGGCATTACGAAACTTCCTTTTCTGTCACCCTCATAATTTTCTGTTAATGCAAGCTCTTTATAAGTATTTCCCTCATAATATCCGACACTCTTTACATTATCTGATACATAAAATTCAACATTTTCTCCTTCTTCAAAGTAGTCTACATAAGAATCCAATAGGATTGCATCTTCAAATGACTGATTCGTACATTTCACATATACCTTATGTCCTACTGCTCCGTTTAAAACAAATGTTGCATTTGAATATGGTGCACCGCATGTATATGTATAATATCCTTCTTCATCCGGAATCAATGTCGCGATCTGGTCTTTTGTCAACAACGTTTCTTCCGAAGTTACTTCTGATGGATTTTCTGTATTGTTATGTCTCTGCAATGTAAGGGATTCCAGAACAGTTGTACCTTCCGCCTTAAACCGAAGTGTTACCTCTTTTCCTGAAGGAACAATATTTTCCTGACATGTTGTCCCATCTTCCTGAACCATTTCTAACTCTGTATCTCCGACTCCATTCGTAGCAACATCAACTTTCGTCTTATAATAACCATCTTCTTGTGGGCGGTTCTTTAATATAACAGTATATGCCGAATATGCCCCTCTGATTTATCCGGTTGAATTTTTTCTGCACTTAAAGTAGAACTTTCAAGACTGCTTCCCGGATACTGTCCTGTTGTATCAACCACATGGAAAATCGTATAGCTTGTCGCCCATGCATCATGATAATCAAAATCATAATCCGATAAAGCAATATATGTTTTTGTATCTTTTTTTGTAAGCAGGTATTCACTCAGATAATCACCGGGTATACTTGATAATGCACTGAATAGTCCTGTAGCGAATAAGCTCTGAAATTCCGCCGTGTTTTTCGCGCAACTAAATTGATTCTGCCCATCGCTATAATTTTCTTTTGTTAAATTAATAAAATCACAAGATGGAATATGTTGATCTCTCGCCAAAGTAAGATCTATTTTCTCTTCAAATTGATAAAACCGCAAATTTTCAGGAACAGAATCGTCTGAATTCCAAGCCCAATCCTCTTCCGCATCGTGTGGCTGTGATGTATCGAAAATATAATAAATATCTATTCCCGATGGATTCTCCTCCGTTTTAGGTGTCGGCACAGCAATTCTATGAAAATTAACAAACGGCGTAATTACATCCGCATTGGATTTCCAACCATTCTGCTCAATAATGTAAAGATAACCTTCCTCAAACGCATCGATAATCGGTTGCTCATTCTCATAGAACTCATATGTTAATTTCTCATGGTAATTTTCATTTTTCATACGTACAGATACCATGTCTTCTGGCTTTACAAATTCATCCAATTTCATCCGAATCGAACCAACCGTTGAATCCGAAACTAATATTTCTCTGTCAAGCATAGTATCCATAGCTTTGGCAACATCTTCATTCAACTTATTTAAATCATTCGTCCATGCAGCATAGCTCTCCCATTTACTTTCATCATCTGGATATTTCTCTTCAAAATAATCACCACGCTGTGCAATAAATTCCTGATACATCATCTCCATCTTAATGATTTCCATAAATTGTTTATCAATACTTGAAACTATGTAATTATATTGATCACCAGAAAATCCATAAGCCCTATATGCAAATTGTGCCGCAGCATCCGCATAATTTTTCTCATCACTTGGCTTATTCAGTGCATTGATCATATTCTGAATTGATCTATTGAATACACCATCTATCGTGTCATCACAAAATATAGTGTCCTTGATTTCCTCATCGTTTTTATCTCCAAAGTTATTTCCAGCCGCTTTGTAAACTTCACAAAAATTTCTATAAAGTGCTTGCTTACTCTTTTCGACAGCATTCATATCCGTCTTTCCATCCGTATACAGTTGCGCGGTTTCCATATAATCCTTGTAGGATTTCAATGTATTTCCTACATTTCCGGCAGTTTCATATATCTCTACATCTTTAAACCATTGCTGATCCAGTTCATTTTTCGCTTCTGTGTACTGTATCTCCTGAAGTGTACCCAATATTTCTGCATCATACATTCTAAGATGTTCATCAATGAGCTTAACTTCATTAAGTATCTCATTACAAAGAGTCTGAATTTCTGCCAGTATCTGT
>OIZO01001114.1_pt1 | contig 14963 bp, 17 predicted proteins | sample 1588551 | NCBI WGS metagenome assembly OIZO01 (sample SAMN03283271) | human gut metagenome | biome: human-associated habitat; material: feces | host: Homo sapiens | place: Peru | collected 2012 | reverse complement strand
CTGATGTATCAATACTGCCACCTATCTGCTTTCTGATTTCTTCCTCAAACTTCGGATTCTTTACAAATTTACGAATTATCTCCTCTACTGCCGCATTTATCCTGTCTTCATTCCACTGTCTTTTATATGTACAGCGGTATCCATCAACAAGCTTCCTATGTTTGCATGTATTCTTTTAATCTCTGTGTCGCCCACTGCCTGAATCTTGTTGCAATCACTGATTTAATTCGGTATCCAAGAGAGATAATCATATCAAGATTATAATGAGGGATCTGCCTTGTCACCTCACGATTTCCTTCTTTTCGAACCTGTCGGAAATTCCGACAGGTTGAAATTTCGTCTAATTCACCCTCCTCATAAATATGCTTAATATGTTCTACTACATTTGTTCGAGAAGTTTGGAATAATTCTGTCATCTGCTGTTCAACTGTTTTCGTATTTCCTTTTGTTCATCATCACTCAATGTATCCATAAAAATGCAATACTCGTTTGAATAACCACCAACAAATATCATTCCCGGCATTTCAATCTGTTCAGGATTGAGAATCCACAAAACCTCTTTACCATGAAAATCTTTTACATATCTTAATTTTTGCCCTTTATACTTCACTACCATTATAATATAACCTCTAACTAGAAAATCAGAATCTATAAATCTTCTATCAATATAGCTTCATCCTTGCTTATCACTATTATCTTTGTCGCAAATTAGGTAATAATAAGCGATTACTCTTCTTTTAATATCATCAGAAGCATTCATTATAGTTTCAATCATTAATCCATCATCTGTCACGCATTCCGAAGTCAATACTTTATTCTTTTTATCATCTTCATCACAAAGTAAATCCACAAGCGGCATATCTAGTGCCTTGCATATGGCAACTAACTTATCTGCCTGCGGATTAATCTTTTTCTTTCGCCAATCACTTATCGTACTGGTAGCAATGCCGGTTCTACGCGATAATTCAATCTGACTCATATGTAGTTCTTCGAGTCTATCAAAGATTCTTTCATATATGTTCATAGTTCAATATCCCTTTTACATTTCCGCATTTTCGGATATTGTATCATGGAACTATTTAACAATCGAGCTAAAGAACTATTTCAGTCTAGCGACATAGTAAACGTAGCTTACGAGGTTAAGGCTTATAGCATTGCACTAAAAGATAACAAATTACATTTATTCCTCACATGGCTCATTTGCCCAGAAATCTTTAACAGCAACCTGAACACATGTAATAAATATTTGCTCGTCATCATCATAATCAAAGTTAAGTCCAAATCCTAATTCATTACTGATGAAACCCTCTTCATCCTCTTCAATACTAGGATCCTGAGCCTTAATCATTTCCAATATATCCTCGTAGAACAGTTCTGAATTAAGACATTTACCTAGCATAGTCAACAGTTCAGGTGATGTACATAAAATAAAGGATACTCTTAAATCATCATCATACATAATCTGAAAATCATCATTACAATCATAAATAACTTCTTTTTTATATCCATACGGAGTATCTTTCCATTCTTCAAGCTCTGTTATAAGCTCATTTACCTTGTTCCTGTCCATTCCTAATTGAATTTGTCCAATAGATAAGCCAGGTTTTATCTCGTAACTCATATTCACCTCCAACAGCATAAGAATTCAATTGTTTATTTCATTTAATTAGATTTTATCTCTATTTAGGGGTGCAACTATTCGCGGACAACCATTTTTTGCCGATACAATCCCAGCGCACGTCAAAAGTCTCAGCAAATTTTTGCACCCCTCTATAAAAATCAATATCAATTACACATTTTAACCAAGTTAAAACACAGTCACATCTATGCAGAAATTGCCCTGCAAACCGATTAGTTAGCGGCTTTTCGGCTTAGCAGGCACACCGCCTCACAATGCTCGGTCATCGGGAATAAATCCACCGGAGTCATTTTGATCACCTTGTAGCCATGAGTTGTGAGATACTTGAGATCTCTGGCGAGGCTCTCCGGACCGCAGGACACATATACAACCTTTCTCGGGGAAAGGGTAACGAGGGATGAAAGGAACACCTCACTACTGCCGGATCTTGGGGGATCCATGCACACAACATCTATGGTTTCACCGGCTTCAGCCAGCTCCTCCATGAACACTCCGGCGTCATTGTTATAGAAGTCAATATTTTCTATTTTATTTATCTGGGCATTTTTATTTGCGTCCCTGATGGCTGCCGTTGACAGTTCAACGCCAATGACCTTCTTAGCCCTTGACGCCATGGATATTCCGATAGTTCCTATGCCGCAGTAAGCGTCCAGCACCGTTTCCTTCTTCTTGAGATCCGCATACTTGATGGCCTTATTGTAGAGCACCTCCGTCTGGATCGGATTTACCTGATAGAAGCTTCCCGGAGATATGCGAAATCTGTTGCCACACAATATATCCTCAATGAAGCCCTTTCCATATATAGTCTGGTTCCTATCGCCAAGAACCATAGTGGTCTTCTTTGGATTAATGTTCTGGACTATAGTGGTTATCTCCGGACATTTCTCCACAAACACCTTCGAGAAGTTTTTCTTTGATGGAAATTCGGGTCTTGAGGTGACGATTATCACCAGGATCTGCCCCGTGGCAAATCCTGTTCTTATCTGCATATGTCTGATAAGCCCTGTTCCAGTATCTTCATTATATAATTGCAGTTTGAAAGATTTTATCAGTGCCGTCGCTGTCTGTATTATATTTGCAGCCCGCTTGTCCTGGATCATGCAAGTGTCGGTACGCAGTACGTTGTGGGTACCCTCCTCGTAAATTCCGGCTATTATCTCGCCATTCTTTAGACGTCTGAAGGAAACATTTATCTTATTCCTGTAGAAATACGGCTGTTCCATGCCTATGATTGGATCCACATAGCCAAATGAAGACAGCAGCTTCTCCATATTCTTCTGCTTCATTTCCAGCTGCTTCTCGTATGGAATATCAAGGTACTGACAACCGCCACATTTGCCGAAGACCGGACATTTGTCGCTTTTTTGTGCCTTGGCTTTTGCCGGTCTGCTGCCCTGCTGTTTATGGTCATTATTTCCGGAAATTTTATTACCCTTAACTTGTTTTTTTCCGGTATTGAATTTATTTTTTGATCCGGTCTTGTCTTTACTTGAAGTAATTCTGTTTTTATTTTCACTCATTGCAAATTCTCTCTTCATGTTTATTTCGGTCACACCGCAAGAAAGCCACGAAATATCAGTGGTTTTCTCTGTCATCTATGAAAACTATAACACAGATCAGGTCTTTTAAACAGGATTTTATTGATGTCATAGACATCGTTACATTAAAAAGCGTCATGCTAAGGTTAGGTATCTCCTTTGCATGACGCTGTCTTGTTTAAATTATAATTCAATTAAGTTATTACATTTGCCGCACTTGCTATCTGCCTAAAATCTCTTGTGGCGGATCCACCATCTGCGGACTTTCCTTATAAATCTGTCGTATCTGACAGTAAGTGATATTGCCAATTCTTTCATGAACTGGAAGAAATGTCGCAGCCACAGCCAGGCAGCCCTAAGGGGATATATCCTGCACCAGAGTTTTGAATACCGCTGGTAGGCTTTGTCTGTCACATCTATGTACTCGTCATCATTATAGAAGCCCTTCATGACGCCTATCGCCCAGTCAAATGGTATCTTCTCCCGCTTCCACCTGTTGTCTCCGCAGGTAACGTAATAATTTCCATAGGTATTAAGTATCCTGTGAAGTACATACTGCCCATCCGGACGCTTATACAGCACCACATCATTTGGCGAAAGTACCCCCCTGACGCTGTCAACTATCGCCACGTCACGATTCTCCCTGAGAATAGGTCTCATGCTGTCACCGGTTATAAGGGCACGATACATGTCATTTGCAGTGAGTTCAAGCTCAACATTTGCAAGTTTTTTATATGCAGCATGGTTACGTTCCTTTGTATGTCCGCCCTCAAAAATCACTCTTAAATCCATATTATTCCAATAGGCTTATGCCTCTCCTGTTAATTTCACCTTTATCATGTCGTGTCCCACTGCCTTCAGGTATGGTCCAAACACGTCTGCGGTCTTTATTTTAAGGCTCGAAGTACTTACGCAGGGGTGACATCCCAGGTACTCCTCCTTCATCACATCTTCATCCACCAGAAGCTGCACAACATTGTCCTTGTCATTCATAAGTCCCATGATACTCACGGCCCCCGGCTTAATATCCAGATACTTCTCCATGTCCTCAGGTGACGCAAATGAAAGCCTCGCACTACCAATCTGTGATGTGATCTCCTTTGTCTTAAAAGGCTTGTCCCCGGGCATCATCAAAAGATAGAACTGGGTCTTCTGCCTGTTACACAAAAACAGGTTTTTGCAAATGGTGGCATTGAGCACCGAATCGATCTCGTAGCAAACCTCCATGGTGTCCGCCGGTGCATGGTCTGTTCTCATATATTCAATCCCATGTTCGTCAAGGAAGTCATAGACCCTGACCTCTCTGGGCAGTCTGCCCTCGGTGTTCTCAGGTCTTCCTAAAAACAATTCCATATACTACTACCTCCACTATGTCAGATCATAAAAAATGCCGTTGGCAGAACCTGGTGCCACATGCCTGATTCTCATAGAAAACTTGGCATATCCTGTGGAACATCAATCCATACTAAAATAAGCACTATCAAATCTGACCCTATCTGTTGGATTTTTCTCTGCACAGCCTATATATACCATGCATTTCTGTGACAGTATACTATATTTTTTTAATTATTTCAACTTTAGAGAAAATTCCATATATTCATATTATTTGCATTTTTAATCTTATTTGTTGTAACTTGTATTCTATTTGCTTTTTATTACCTGATAGAATGCCTCCGCCATGAGGGCATATCCATCCTTATTGGGATGTATGTCCATATTGGTGCCTGTGGCATCATTTTTGGCATTGAGCACGGTTTTATTTGTCAGTTCAAATGCCGTGTAGCTGTCGGCCACTTCTATCCCCTTATCTGCCGCAACCTCCTTCATGACGTTATTGAGCCTTGTGACCACCGTGTCGGTGTATTCGCTTAACGACACCTCTCCGTCCGGTACCTGTATTGTCATGTCAAGATTTTTGTAGGGATTATATATTGTGGTGCAAATGATCCTGGCGTCTGGATTTTCCCTTTTAATATTATCTATAAGTGTCTCGAAATTGCTCCGGTACCGGTCCAGGCTGTTATCCAACTCAGTCTGTATGCTCTCGTACTCGTCCTCCGGTGCCGCCATATCATACATGGCATATGCCGCCAGCATGGACGCCGTGTGAAGAACATCATTTGCCCCGATATCAATGGTAATGAGATCAGCCCTGCCGGTCATGGAGCACTGCCCCTCATTCAACATTTCAAGAAGCCCATCACTGGTCAGCCCATCCACACCGTAATTGAACTCCGAGCACTTGTAACCATCCGCCCTGAGCTTGTGGGCTATAACCGCCGAAAATCTGTCCTTCTGCTTGTCCGCCAGCCCATATCCGTGGGTCAGCGAGTCCCCCAATGCCACATAGATCATAGTTTCTTCCGTATCACCTTTCTCTTTATCTGTAGTATCCTGCTGCGAATTGTCTGCCTCTTCTGACCAGTTGCCGGTCGATTGTTCAGCACCGGAATTATTGTCTGTATCAGCGGCGGTTTCGGTATCCGTTAAGTCGTCGTTGCTTTTGTCATTCCCGGTTCCGCTGTCTTCTGTCTGGCTCACTGCTGTTTTGTCCCTGTCGGTACTTTCCTTGCTGCCACACCCTACCGGGAATACACAGATTGCAAATATTGCTAAAAGCAATATTATCTTCTTATTTATCAGAGTGGGGATTTTTCTCATCAAAGGTTTGATTTCTGACGATATTTTATTTTCTGCCAGTGGCGTATTTTTTGATGACCTTTTATTTCTTAATGTCATCCCATTACCTAATGGCAATATATTCTTCAACTGCATTTTCTTGTTCTTTGTGCCACCTTTCAGTTATTTGTTTGATAAATTGAGTTTTTTCTATCTTATATTTTCCAGACTATATTCTCTGACTTATGTTTTGTATCTTACATTTCACTTTTTATTTGGCTTTTTACGCTCTATTGCTGGTGTAAGACTATTTTTTTACATGTAAGAATTTTAATCTCAGGCTTTACTCAATACCAAGATGTCGCAACAAGCCCTCACAACCTTCAACAATATCCTGATATGTTGTTCGGAAATCTCCGGTATACCATGGATCTGCTATACTCTGCCCCGATCTTCCGGCATAGTCCAGCAAAAGCTTTACTTTACCTGCCCGGTCAGGACCTGTTATTCTGATGGTGCTTCTTATATTATCTGCGTCTGCACACAAAATATAATCGTAATATTCATAATCTGCAGCAGTAACCTGCCTTGCCCGCTTCCCTGAGAAGTCTGTATAGCTTGTCTTACCAATGCCATGCCGCCTTAATTCTTCCTTCGCCGGCGGATATATTGGATTACCCTTACCGCCCCAGATTTCCTCCGTCGACGTAGCCGCCGAGGTGATCTCGAATTGAGATATGAGGTTTCGCTTTTCGACCATGTCCTTTAACATGTATTCCGCCATGGGGGAACGACAGATGTTGCCATAGCAGATGAATAGGATTTTAATCATTGTTTTGTTTCTCCTTAAATCATCGTATTTCCTTATATATGAAGACTTTTTACAACTTTTATTGTACTTTCTTGACCAAGTACATTTTCATAACAATCATGGCTCATATATAAGCCCCTATTCAACAATAGCATTCATTATCTCAAGTTTTAATTCCTCATCCTTTTCATAAGTTCCATCCATAATCGCTGTCATAATTTTATGAAGAAGTTCTTTGCCAATCTTTCCTGCAGCAACATGATAACTTATATTTTCAGTAATTTTCATAAAATTCTGAGCAATTCCCAAATAACCATTAAATAATAAAAATTGTAATGATAACGTGATGGCAAGTCTTTTGTTTCCATCAGCAAAGCAATGAAATTCACAAGTACAAAAAAACAAGTGTGTCAACTTATCTACAAATGTTGGATAATATAAATCATTCTGTATATGCTGCAAAACACTGTCTAATTTTCCTCCATCTAATGTTTCATAAGTTCCACCACCACTGTAAGTTATAGTTTTTCTATGTATCTGCTCCGCCTGTTCAAGTGTTAGATAAATGATTCCATCCATTTAATCACGCTCCTTTAACCTGCGCAAAACATCTTGATTTTCTTGCATTAACCTATCCAATTCGTCTCCCGCAGCTCCAAGAAACTTTTTATATTCATCTCTGTCAAGCGGTTGAATATATTCAGATAACTGATAATGAAATGCATCTCTCAATGCCATATCACGACTTGCCATTTTTACTCGACCTCGTTGAATAAGGGGTTTCCACAAAGCCATGTTTTCAAAACTTTTAAACAATTTTTCTGTTTCTTTTATCGATAAAATATGCCCAACTCGTTCATATTCATGTTTTATAGCATCAGCAAGACCACTTTCATAGGCTGCAATAATATCTAATATCTCACTATAAAAAGTATCTCTAACTTTATCATTTGCCTTTAAATCAAGAATTTTTTTATATTCTTTCGCCTTTTCCTTAAATATACTCACATATATCATATCAGTGAAATGTGCATATTTATAACGATTATCCTCAACATAATTCTTAAGTGCATCAGTAAATTGTCTACGATAATTATCTTCCTGTAACGAGGAAAACAGAAAATCTTTCTCTCTCTGATTAATATATTTTGTTCCTCCGCCTGTTTTTCGGTTAATGAGATCGATAACAATATCTAACATTAACTGGCGAAGTGCTCTTGCTTTTTCGCTCTCAGATAAGAGCATAGCCATATTTAAAAATGCACGGAAATCAAAAACACCAAGAACTGTGGTTTTGGTAGGGACATTAATGTCCTTACCAGAATTCTTCGCAGCATCTAAAAAAGATTTCAAATTTTTTCCGCGCAGTACCTCGTATCCATTTTCAGACAATTCCTCTCCGTTTTGTTCTAAATATCGACTAATAGTTCTCACATCAACGTCGAAAAATTTCGCAGTCATTTCGCGAGTCACAAATAGTTTATTATTCCACACAATACCTTCTACACCAGATTTATTTTGTATCTCTTCAATTGCCATTTCATTATTTAAAATATTTTGTCTATCCAGCCTTGAATTAGTTAAATCTTTCTTCATTCTATAACCTCCAATTCCCCGCTCATCAATTCAGTCAGTAAACTGTCACGAACTTGTTCATATATAAGCATTTCTTTTGATAATACTAATATCTTGCCAAAAATTGGTTACCCTTGTTGTTCTATTGTTAATATTTGCTTTGGATACTGATACATAAAACCCCTATAAATGAAAAAATCCCACCGGGTTGCGCATGAAAAAATCAGAGGCGTGGTGGGTTCTGTTAATATTATTATACAGCCCTCAGTGTTACTGTCAATATTTCTTTTGCAAAGAATCATCCGTACTTTTGGGGTCTCACTTATCCCCTCTTATACTGCCTGCCTATCCTTTCCTCCGGGTGCAGATCCACCAAGTATAAGAATATAAGAAACGCCCATTCAAGGGGCTTCATCAGTATATAAACAATATCCGCTTTAATCGGGCTGGTGATATGCTTTGAAACAGGGTATCCGTATGTATCATAAAAATGGCGGATATTTCTATGGAATCTTGGAAATTTTTCCTGAATAACATCTTCAAATGCATTTGCAATGCAGAGCTGCCGGTTCACGATGATCGTCTTTCCCCGGCGAGTGCCCAGACGCAAAGGTCTGACTACTTTCCTGTGACCACCTGCTGCAACTGTACAAAGATAATGACCCTCGTAATCTACCGGTGGTGGCGGCACTTGCTTTGAAAATGTCCAATCAGCTGTATCTGTAAATGCCTTTATGGGTGCGTCAACGCCCTGTCCAACCAACACAAATATGATCTCAAATACAGCAACAATAAAAAACATGCAAATAAAGACCAGCATTGAATACTTAGAAAAACTGGTCATCCTGGAATACATCCACTTAAATATCCTATACTCATTTCCATCCAGTTTTTTATTTGCAGCGATATCAACCTGCTGAATTATCTGTTTTCGTATCACAGAAGCTGATAAAATAAGAATATTTGCATAGTAAACATACAAATACAAGTCCAATCCGCTGACATTTCTGGCAATTTGTATGGCATACACGATCTGGAAAATATTGAGCAGCACCAACATTGCAACCGACATTACGGAAATTAGTGGCGGTATTTTTGACGCTTCTATAAATAAGAGTATAAAATATCCCACAAAACTTAACAGGATAAGCGCCCCAACAGCCCAGGCATATTCGGATGAGATACTATAGTGGTTCTCCATGGTATTTACCTGTTCATACCAGTCTCCCGCTGTATTAAACTGTATCGCATATAGAAAAAAATATAATATTCCACCCATAAAAATTGTCAGACACGATACCGTCTTTTCCTTTTTGGGCTTTGAAGAACAACAATTATAAATATTCCATATGGTCAAGATCACCGGCATTACAAATGCAACGAAATACAATAGTATCTCTGTAATAGTGCCATTCATATGTATATAAAACATTAATACCCTCTCCCCTACTTTCTATATCTACTTTCTAATACAATATGTTTATGGTTAATATCACTTACAGCCAGTGAGGAATTATCCATCTTGTTGCCTACAGCAATAATGGTGCTCAGATTATTGTGATTCATCTTATAACTTTTGCCATCTGCGGCAGTCATTCGAAATTTTCGAATAACTGAACCTTCTTCGATTCCACCATCCACAAATTATTTCAAATGATGGTTAATTGTATGTGTCTCCAAACCCTAAAACGAAGTAATTACACACTTTTATTCATGTTTTACAATAAAATCTGATTCGTAGCAATACCGTAGTATCATTTCTTTTTTATATTCCGTGATTAGCCCCAATAGTACCCCACATTGCATAAGTATACAAACTACACTTTTATTCTGCCGCAGAAGATGAATATCAATTTTTATCATAGTTTTATTTTTCCTTTTTGTCTCGAAATACCCTATTTTGCAATAATTAGGTTTCTTAAGTTATTGCAGTTTGCACTAAAATGACAGTTTGTGGCAAATCAAATCAGTATTAGATAAGTCGCTGCTACCCATTAATAATATAGATCAAATAACTACTACTAAGACTTTTATGCTGTAATCTGTTCAACCTTATTTATAAATTTTTCCGCTCTATTGATACAATCTTGTGCATCGGCCTTTTTAAATATATAAAGGGAGTAATCACATTTCATTCGTTCGTCTAATACATACTTAAAATCAATTTCATATTTTTCATCTATCACTCCACTCCTCACAAGATCTTTTAATGCTCTCTCTAGTGAATTGTGTGATTCCCTTTCTTTCAATTCATTTTCCTTCCATTGTGGTAATAACCCCTTATGTTCAAGCAAACTCTTCAAAGAATCCATCATTGCATAATAACACCTATTTGCACAATCTTTATATTTACCACATTGCTCAAGAGTCTTTGCTGCTTGTAGTCGCTCTTTAGCCTTGTCTCTTAAAATCACAAAATTAACTGCTGGCTTTATTAAATTCTGTTCCAATAAAAAATCCGACTCTGAAATATTTGTATGAATTTTTCCAGCACTATCAATAAGTTGATTTTTCAAAGCTTCCTTGTCATACAAATCCACATTAGAATTATCTAAAATTCCACATATTGTCTTAATCAACTCTTCCTTGTCTGCTCCTTTAAGATTATGAAAGCTATCATATAATGGCACATATCTCACTTGAGACTTATCAGAAATACTTGTCCATATTCCATACACCAATGATACCCTCTTATAAAATTCCTCTTCAAAATACTGCTGAAAATTACTGTATAACTCTTTTCTATCTCCGCAATAATATCCTACCAAAGTATATATAAATGCACTTCGTAATGCATTACTTAAGCACTGTTCACTCTCATCCATTGAAAATTTCCATGCCCCTAAATATATCTGTAACTTTTCTTTTCCCATTGTATTGGCATTTTTTCGATTATAGGAATTTTCAAAATCAAATAAACTTATTATCGACATAGCGGTTTCATTTAGCATATCAATAATAATTCCCTCCCATGTTCCAGCCCGAAGCATAGGCTTTGCCGAATCCAAAATGATTATACATTTTTTTCCCTCGTTATCTTCTCCAATACTAAGTCCAAATGTTGCCAAGACGTTATTATTCAAATTTATTGATGACCAATTTCTAGCAAACGGAGTCATAACAAAAGATATCAATTCATAATAATCCGCATCATTCAGACTGACTCCATATGCATATTTTTCTAATAAGTTCATTTCTTTTATATTTTTTTCATTTGCCATAGTCTGCAAATAAATCAAATACGCATCTCTTGGTAAATTTAATGATATTTCCGGCTCAATCTCCCGCCGAATTTCTACACCTTCATTAGTAGATTCTATTTTATTTCCAATATGAAATGACATTACAGAAGGATATATACCAGAATTTATTTCAATTTTTTTTATTGACATTTATACTTACTCCTCCATAAAAATTTCTGTAAATATTATAACATTTATTATCATCCCAAATTACATTTTATATTAGTTTTCTTTTTTTTGCCTCACATTTAGTTTTAAGAAAAAAATCTTCTAAATTTTCTAAAAGAAAAATGGACGTCATGCTGTGAAGAAAGCCTTTATTTTTATTATTTGATCTTACTCTTATATCGTCAAATCTTACAGCATTCTTTAATTGAAAATCTGTCATTTCCCCAATAATAATTTTGAAATTTTTTCTTGGAGTTATATTTATAAAAGCAAACATTTTTCCAAATAATCCCGCAACCAAATCAGATATTTGTATCAACGTGCATTTTTCAGACTTCAAGAACTCATACTTTATAAGTTCGCATTGATTTACCTTTAAGTAATTTTCTAATTCGTTTTGAATCGACAATTCTTCATCAAAATGATGAAAAGATTGAGGGAATTTTATAATGCTTTCAAAATAAAATTCCGCATAATTATCTTGTGTAACAAAATCCTTATTATTTTGTATAAATAATAAAGATTTTGAACTGGCTGCCCTCTTAAGCATTCCTGCCAAAAATTTTTCTTCGACATTTTGTTCCGTTCTTTTTTTAAACACACTTAACAAATCAGTACAAAAGTCATTAATATCATCATTTTTTATATTAGGATAAGAATATTTAATCATTATTTTAATCACATTTTTTATATTTTCAGAAAGTACATTATATAAAACTGCTTTTAATCTAAAATAATCAAATCCAAATTCAATAATTTCCGATGGGGTTGTAATTGAATCCAATATCTCTACTATGGTATAAAAAAAATTATTGACATTCTTATAGTGAATATATAACCCATAATCATCAATTAAGTCTAACAAATCAGCCATAGCATTTGAATTCAAACAGCCAAGAAAATCCTTCCCCTTATATATTTTTTTTGCTTTCAATTCCTTTATGTTTTTTTGTAATGAAAATCTGCTTATAATTTCATCTAAGCTTATATCTATTTCATTTTCTACAGCAACTCCTGCAAGAACGAAATCCTTATACCAAAAAGTGTTGAAATTTTGCTTCATTTTATCAAGCCAAAACTTTCTACAATTATTACTTTCGTCATAATATATATGCATTTTTTCAGCGATATTGACTCCCCATGCTTTAAAAAAATCTTCGTGCATAGCCACTCTCCTTTAATTTTCACCCCAATACGTTACTACTACAAGTTTACAATTTTTATCAACTACGAAGAAAGCACTCAATAGTTTAACCTATATACACTCAATGCCCCAATCATTGCTTTCTCTTCCTAAAAATAGTGTATCATATATCATCCATATTCCACTATATTTTCACCAATAATCCCCTCTCCACCTGTTTTGTCCCAGCCCTCCTGTGGTATAATACAGGTGAGCCTTTTTGCTCCAGGCACGGCAAAATCACTTACTTTATGCCGGCCTCGTCCATGGGCTGATTTCAAGTTATAGGAGGTATAGCATATGTTTAGATCTTTAGAGTCAAAGCACCCGAAGTTTTATCAGTTTTTCCGCCTTTTTGTAGTAATATTTGCATCTATCCTGTATGCATGGAACCTGCGGTGTTTCACGAAAAATGCAGGATTATTTCCAAGCGGTTTCTCAGGTGCCTCCCTGCTGTTACAGAATATCGGCACAGAGTTTCTTCATGTGAGCATACCATTTGCAGTGTTCAACATAGGTTTGAACCTGTTCCCGACATACATTGCCTACAAATACATCGGAAAGCGTTTCACCATTTATTCCATAATAGTCATATTGCTGTCAAGTATATTTGTTGATGTGCTGCCGGGATATGTATTTACAAATGACATCATGCTCATAAGTCTGTTCGGCGGGCTTATCAACGGAATTGCCATCAGCCTGTGCTTAAATGTAGGGACCAGCACCGGCGGTACGGACTTCATCAGCATATATTTAGCCCATCAAAAGGGGATTGACGCCTGGAACTACATTCTCATTGGAAATGTTGTAATGCTTGTGATCGCAGGAGCCCTGTTTGGATGGTCCAGTGCCCTGTACTCCATCATTTACCAGTTCTGCAGCACTCAGGTAATACAGCTCATGTACAAACGGTACAAGAAGGAGACCTTGTTCATTATTTCGGACAAGTCAAATGAGATCTACCATGCCATCAGGGATCTGACCAACCACGACGCCACCCTGTTCAAGGGCACCGGCTGCTATGAGGAAAAGGAAAAGACCCTTATTTATTCAGTTATAAATTCTGACGCCAAGAGGGAGCTTGTGCCTATAATCAGACAGATAGACGAGCATGCATTTATAAATATAGTGAAAACTGAAGAACTCGACGGACGTTTTCATGATATTCCGCATGATTAAATCTGAGTTTTTATTTGTATTGCAAAGACAACTTTGTCCTGTCAACATAAACAAATAAAAAATTATTAAATTGCATAAATATGCGTATTACACTTGATTATCGAACATACGTTTGATATATATGTGTGGTACTACCCTACGCGGTAGGCGATTAGTCCTTCTCCGCAAGAGTCTTAGCTTGCGTTTACATAGAAATCCATTTATGGAAATCTAAAGAGGAGGTTGTGCTTATGCTTACAACGGAACTTTTTATAGCCATTATCAGCTTGTGCATTGCTTGCTTTGCTCTTGGTTATACCATTGGTTCTCGGAGCAATGATAAGGCAAAAAAATAATCGCCCACTGTCCTGACCGACTGAGCGATTACTTTACTTGATATATCAGGGCTAACCGCCTATCGGTAACACCTCTTTTGATATATACTAACATTTTATTATACTTATGTCAAATTTCTCTATAGAACTCCAAATCGAAATTGACCTAATATCCTCCTGAGCAAAAGCTTTCAAAAAAAATCCAAAAATTTTTGTTCAACCCCAACATTTTCTTTTTCTTCTTCGTCTGTATAATGTAATAGTATTACTTGATAGTGTCAAATGGCACATAGATTGTGTCAAGTTTTCTATGAAAACTTGATATGTAGCGTCAGCCCATTTGCTGAAAGCAAATTTTGCATGGGCTGATGTTCCCGTTACAAATCAAAGGAGTATAACAATGCAGATTGAATATGAAAGAGGTATTTCAAATCCGGGAAATCTCTGCCGGATGAAAAAATTAATGCAGCGTGCAGAGGCAGGAGAAGCATTAACCATCGGTTTTTTAGGTGGCTCGATTACGCAGGGCTGTCTTGCGACAGAACATGAATTATGTTATGCTTACCGGGTATTTCAGTGGTGGGAAAAAACATTTCCACAAGCAGAGTTTACCTATGTAAATGCTGGAATCGGTGGTAACCGTACCGCTCTCGCCCTCCGTGCGGGCAGCGTCAAACACCCAGTTTACCAGATCG
>OIZO01001112.1_pt1 | contig 15049 bp, 9 predicted proteins | sample 1588551 | NCBI WGS metagenome assembly OIZO01 (sample SAMN03283271) | human gut metagenome | biome: human-associated habitat; material: feces | host: Homo sapiens | place: Peru | collected 2012 | reverse complement strand
TGATCTCGGCCTTCCCCAGCTCCTTCTCGGCCATCCTTCCGGTCACGTCAGGGAACTTGGTCCTGAGGTCGATCAGCATAAGATGGTTGTCTGTGCCGCCGGAAACGACCTTGTAGCCTCTGGCGACGAACTCCTCGGCCATCTTCTTGGCGTTGGCCATAACCTGCTTCTGATATTCCACATATTCAGGCTGCATCGCCTCGTAGAAAGCGACAGCCTTGGCGGCGATCACGTGCTCAAGAGGTCCGCCCTGAACTCCAGGGAACACGCTTGAGTTGAGGATCGCGCTCATCTTCTTGATCTCGCCCTTAGGTGTCTTCAATCCCCAAGGATTGTCGAAGTCCTTGCCCATCAGGATGATGCCTCCGCGTGGTCCGCGAAGTGTCTTGTGGGTGGTGGATGTCACGATGTGGGCGTACTTGACAGGGTTCTTGAGCAGACCCGCGGCGATGAGGCCGGCGGTGTGGGCCATATCGATCCAGAGAAGGGCTCCCACCTCGTCGGCGATGGCGCGCATCCTTTCATAGTCCCATTCACGGGAATATGCCGAAGCGCCTCCGATGATGAGTTTCGGCCTGCACTCGCGGGCAGTGGCCTCCATCTTGTCGTAGTCGATCATCCCGGTCTCCTCGTTGAGACCGTAAGCCACAGCATGATAGAGAATTCCGGAGGCGTTGACAGGCGATCCGTGGGTCAGGTGGCCTCCCTGTGAGAGGTCAAGTCCCATGAATGTGTCGCCTGGTTTGAGGCACGCCATGATGACGGCCATGTTGGCCTGGGCGCCGGAGTGTGGCTGAACGTTGGCATATTCAGCGTCATAGATCTTGCAGAGGCGGTCGATCGCAAGCTGCTCGATCTGGTCAACGATCTGGCAGCCACCATAGTACCTCTTGCCAGGGTAGCCTTCGGCGTACTTGTTGGTGCAGATGGACCCCATCGCCTCCAGCACGTAGTCGCTCACGTAGTTTTCTGATGCAATCAATTCGAGTCCGGAAGACTGCCTTTCCTTTTCATTTCTGATCAGATCAAAAATCTGAAGATCCTGTTTCATAAAATTCTGTTGTTAGTGTTACCCGTTGTTTATGTGCCGGGATTGACAAAGATAAGATTAAAAAACGATTTTTGCTATATTTGCAACCATAAAAGCATGATATGGTGAAAGACAGAAAGTTATTGAGTGTGGAAATGGGAAGAGTGTCATCCGGGGAATATAAGGAACTTCCTCAGATTGGGCTGGTTGTGGTGCTGGACAACATCCGCAGCGCGCATAATGTCGGTTCGGCGTTCCGCACCTGCGACTCTTTCAAGATCGACAAGCTTTGGCTTTGCGGAATATGCGCGGTGCCGCCGTCGGCGGAGATCCACAAGTCGGCCCTCGGGGCGGAGGACAGTGTGCCTTGGGAGCATTCGGACAGCACTCTGGATGTGGTTAGCCATTTGCGTTCAGTGGGGTATGAGATCGTCAGTGTGGAGCAGACCGTCAATTCTGTCAGTCTGGAGAAATTCTCGTCGGAATTCGCCGAGGGAAAGAAATATGCTTTGATCTTCGGCAACGAGGTGGATGGAGTGGATCAGGCGGTTGTGGACGCTTCCGACATGACGTTGGAAATCCCGCAGTTCGGCACCAAGCACTCGCTGAATGTCTCCGTCTCGGTCGGGGTGGTTCTCTGGCACTTCACGCTTGCGCGGCTAATGGACAAGTCTCTTCTACAGCCTCGGCGACCGGAACATCACGGTCACTGATCCAGTCGAAGTGCCGGTCTTCACATGAGCGGTCCGGTGTCAAAATGAAAGAGGGTGGCCAAAGTCCTTCAGCCACCCTCTCTTGGAGTAATATTCAGTCTTACTCAACGTCCCACCAGATGCGGCCTTCGGTCCTGTCGTTGTCGGAGCCGTACTTGGCATCGCGCTTGAGGGCGTCGATCGCGGCATTGAAGTTGCCGATGTTCAGCGTGTTAGGAGTGCCGAGCGAGTTGCGCCTCGGGATCACAAGCGCATCGCCGTTACTCAGAACCTCAAAATATGCGACACCGTCTTCCGGTTCAGGTTTACCCTTGAAGGCCGGCAGGCCGGTGCGCTTCCATGTCGCCCACATCTCCTCCGGATTCATGTACAGGTTGACCCACTGCTGGGAGATGATCTTCTCCAGCGTGACGTCCGAGAACTCCGGACGGGCGAGATATTCATTGATCTTCGCATCCGTGATCGGGGAATAGTTAGGAGCGGTCTCCGCTGTCTGAGCGACAACGAACATGTTCGTCGCCCAGTCCCGGTACTGCTCCATTGAGGCCTTTACCCCCTCTCTGAACCATCCCTTCGCGTCTTTTCCGGCCACGGAGCCGCCTTTCTTGACGGCGATCTCGGCCAGCATCAGACAGGTCTCAGGGTAGGTGATCAGCGGTGTGAAGGTGTGCATCTTCTCCTGGTTGATGTAGAAGTCCTCCCCCTCGATGGCTCTCGCCGGCATGTTGTTGTTGCCGATGATGCCTCCGTTCTTGATGTAGAAACGGCTCTCTATCTGGGAGTGCATGCGGATGTCCAGGTTGGCCTCCGAACCGTCTTCCTTGTGGTAAGGCAAGGTAAGGTAGGCACTCTTGTTGAACGTCGTGGCCGCGCTGTCCGGGTTGGCCGACATTCCGACGTAGCGGCCGGTGAACTGCGGCCAGCGGGTCTCGTAGTCAGGATACTCCTTCTTGAATGTCTCGAACCACTCGTCGTTCTGCTTGTTGTTGTTCCCCGGCCCGAAGCCGTTGCGCCTCACCAGAATCGGAAGCCTCGGATCGTCGCAGGACTTCAGGAAGTTCACGAAGGCCGCCGAGGCCACGTAGCGGCTGGTGATGTCCTGGATGTCGTCGGTGTTGTTGTTGTACTCGTTGGTGTGGTGGTAGACGCAGGACTCCTCGTTGCTGGCCATGATGTTGGCGGCGGAGGAGAGAACTTCGCCGACGACGCTGTTGTAGAACGCCGCGTCGGCCTTCTCCAGGCGCTGCGCCATCTTCACCCTCAGCGTGTTGCCGAACTTTATCCATTTCTGGACATCCCCCGCGTAGAAGAAGTCGTTGCCGCCGAGGGAGTGCTGGTTCTCGTTGGAGGCCTTGAGCGTCTCGACCGCGGCCTTGACCTCGGTGTCAATCTTCTTGTACATCGGTGTCCCGTCGATGCCCTCCTGGTAGAGGTCGTAGCGAGGGGTGCGGATTCCCTCGCTTTGCGCGCGGAAGGCCTCTGTGATAGGAGCCGCGCCATAGGTGTCCAGAATTCTCCACTGCTCGTAGTTAAGAAGGATCTGGGAGATGGCCTTCACGTCGGCATAGCGCTCGGCGTCATCCTTCTTCGGGATGACCGTGTTTATGAGGTTGTCAAGGCGCAGACCGTAGGTGCTGTAGTAGTCGCCGTAGGCCGGGCTGTAAGGCTGCGGATGCTCGCTCGGCTTATCTATAGCCACATACGAACCAACTGCCGGGCCGCTAGCGGAGACAAGGTACTGCATGTAGATCATCACTCCGCCGTACTTCCCGGTCAGGTGCGAGCGGCTCTGGTTGGTGAAGTTCATCGTGGCTCCGGTGAACACGTAGCGGGGGTCTGTCGTCCCCAGCTGCTCCGGGTCGGTGTTGAGTTTCTGGTACTCATCCAGGCAGCCGGTGAACATCATCGGCAGGACAATCCCCGCGAGAATATATCTTGTTGCTTTCATCTTTTCTTTCATTTAATTGTCTAGTCAGCGTTAAATGTTCTATGATGCTTTCTTAGAATCTGACGGTCAGATTCAGCGCGTAGGTGCGGTAGAACGGCACGCCTCCGATGTCAAACGGGGTCAGAGGGTTGTTGCTGGAGATGGAGGCAGGGTTCAGCCCGTCGGTCAGCTTGTTGATGAGGTAGCAGATGTTGCGGGCGGTGAATCCGAGGCGCAGGTAGTTGGCGCCGAACTTCTTGCAAAGGTTCTCAGGAAGGCGGTAGCCAATGGTGATCTCGCGAAGGGCGAACCATGTGTTGTCCTGGATCGAGTTCGGCAAAGCCGGCATGCCCCAACCATAATTGAACGTGTACCAAGAACTAGTCGTGGAAGGGAATATTTTCAGTTTTTCCACAGCGTCTTTGTAGGTCATTCCCCCTACATCCACTAATTCTCCCAAAGTTCCGTCCGGATTCATCATCGGTGCTTTCTCACCTTCGGCGAACACCGCATCAAGCATCAATCCGTCATAGACAGTCTCACCCTTGTAGTTGACTCTCGCGATTCCTCCGTGTTCCTTGTCTCTGCCTTCGAGAGTTGATTTCAATGATCCTTGCGCGATGCTGTATTTCCACATATTCGAGAAATAGTTTCCTCCGAAACGTCCGTCGGCCTGCACGTAAAGATCAAGGTTCTTCCAGGACAGGGAGGTGTTAAGGCTCAACGTGAAGTCCGGTTCAACCTTTCCGAGAATGTGACGGTCTCGATCCCCTTCCTCGTTCCTGTCGTATAAAGTGTATGGAGTGTAAATGGCGAGATGGTTTGGAGATCCATAATATTCGGATCCTTTTTGCCAGTACCCGATGACCATTTTCCCATTTCTAGGATCTCCTTTTTCTCCTTGCCATGTCTGGAGCGGTGACATATATGAGCCGTTTAGGTAAGAAGTAAGAACTCCGAACGGCCCGTTTTCGTATGCCCATATCTCTGGAGCAGCGTCGTAGCCGCCCATCAGCTGCCATTCCTTGACCTCGCTGTCCAGTTTGACGACCTTGCCTCGGTTTCTGGCCAGATTGCCTCCGAGCGTCCATCTCCAGTCACGGGTGCGGATCGGGGTGACATCCACCTGCAACTCGATACCCTTGTTCTGGATGTTACCGGCGTTGATGAGCTTGCTGCTGGCTCCTGATTCCGCAACGGATCCCACCGAGAGGATCTGGTTGAAGTTGTTCTTCTTGTACCACGCGAAGTCGATGTTCAGCCTTTCATCGAACAGCCTTATGTCAAAACCGATCTCGATGGCCCGCTGGATTTCAGGCTTGAGGTTGTCGTTATAGGCTGTTCCGAGATTAGGATAGGCGGCCAGCACCGAGCCGCTCCTGTCAGGAGTGTAGACGGATTCCTGTGAGAACACTCCGAATCCGCGGCTTGTGGCGTAGGCTGATGTTCCCATGCCGACTTTGGCGACGGAGGCGCGGATCTTACCGAAAGAGAACCAGTCAGGGGTCACTTTCCTGAACGAGTCAGTGAACACCCACGAAAGGTTGGCCGAAGGATAGAACACCGTGTAGTTGTTCCGCCCGTTCATGTAGGTCGGGTAGGTAAGGGATGAGAGCCAGTCGTTTCGGGCGGTGAGTTCAAGGAACAGCTGGTCGCGCCATCCGAGGTTCAGGATTCCTGAAAGGCCGAAGGTCTGCATGTTGCGGTGTGAGTAGTTGAACCATGGCTCGATCTTGTTCACGGAGTTCGAGAACGAGAAGACGCCAGGAGTGACGAGGCCTCCGTTGGTCTGCTTGCCCCAGGAGTGTCCCTCGGTGTTGCCGTAGAGCTCGGCGGCGGCGATGGCGGCGACAGTGAAGACTTCGCCTCCCAGCTTGAGCGTCTGTTCAGGCATCTGGAGCATGCCCATGAAGTTGTAGTTGCCCGAGATGTTGCCGCTTCTGCCGTAGCCTCCGGAGCCGGAAGGACCTCCGTACTCGCCGGTGCCGACCCAACGGCTCTCATGACTGATGCCGTAGTAGTTGTGGTTGGCCTTCAGGCTTGCCCTGAGCCAAGGGGCGATGTCCGCGTGGATGGTAAGATCCGAAAGGATGGAGTTCTCGTTACGCCTTTGAAGTTCTGTGTCTCGTCTGTGGAAGTAAGACCGTAGAGTTCCATACCTTGAGGTGGATTCCACCGCCTGTGTCTCAGGGTCGCGGTATTGCTTGTAATAGGCCGCGATATCCACGTTTCGAGGCAGGTGGTAGGCGGTCATCATGCCGACATTGTTGCCCCAGTCCCAGCCTCCCTGGCTGGCTCCGTTCTTGGCGGAGGAGAAGGCGTACTTCACGCCGAGTTCCATGGAGAAGATCCGGTTGAGCTCGGTGATGCCTCTGAACGAGATGTTGTGGCGGTGGAAGTCGTTGTTCAGGAAGACTCCCTTGGTCTTTGTGAATCCGTAGGACAGGCGGAACGAGGACTTCTCGCCTCCGCCGCTGATGGCCACGTTGGTGGTGTTGTTTATTCCTGTCTGGTAGAATTCCTTCCAGTTCATCGGGTGAGGGGAGAACGGCGTACTTTTGCCGTCTGGCATCCACTGGTTTCTCAAACTGCCGTCCATTTTCGGACCCCAACTGTAACCTGCGCTGATTATCGCTCCGTCTGGCTGAAAGTCTCCTTGGTAGCCATCGTGAGGTGCGCCCGCTCCGTAGATGTTCTGAAGCTCGACCGGCGACTTGTAGACATCGGTGACCTCCACTGTCTGGTTGACCTCGACTCCCAGACCCTGCTTGCTGTACTTGCCGCCTTTGGAGACAATCACGATCGCTCCGTTGGCCCCTCGGGAGCCGTAGAGCGCTGTCGCCGCCGCTCCCTTGAGGACGGTCACGCTCTCGTAGTCGGCAGGGTTGAGGTTCTTCAACTGGGATCCCCAGTCTGTTCCGGCCAGATTGCCCGTGATAGGTTCCTGGATGATCAATCCGTCAATCACGAAGATCGGGGAGTTGTTCTTGTCCACGGAGTTCGCCCCTCGGATGGTGATTGATGACGAAGACGTGACACCGGAGGCTCCTCCCGTGTTGATCTGGAGACCGGCCACCTTACCCTGAAGCGCGTTGACCGGATTGATGGTGTTGGTTCGCTCGATCTCGTCCGTGGAGACCCTTGTGGTGGCGTAGCCGACTTGTCTGGCCTGCTTCGGCAGACCGAGGGCGGTCACGACCACCTCTCCGAGCATCTGGGAATCCTCCTTGAGGGTGACGGTCAAGGTGTTCCCTGTCACGGTCACGTTCTCGGTGATGAAACCGATGGAGGAGACCACGAGGACATCACCCCTTTTTGCCCGGATTTCGAACCGTCCCTTGGCGTCGGTCGCCGTGCCGGTGGATGTTCCTTGGATGATGACAGAGACTCCCACGAGAGTCTCGCCGCGTTCGTCAAGGACAGTACCCCTGACGATGTTGTCCTGCTGAGCGGCGGAAGCGGCTTCCGCGTCTGCCACAGGCCTTCCGCCAGCCGTCACAGGATTGAGGCCGGCCGGCAGGAGGAGGACTCCAGCCATTAGTCCAATAAGATGTGGTTTTAGAAAAAACTACTCATAATTAATTGATATTAAGGTAATTATATACGTAGGTTAGATATGTTGCGCGCACGGTTCTTCGTCAATTTCGGTGCAGCCCTCCGGACACACTAGTACTTGTCCTCGGTGATCTCCATCTCCCTGCGTGTCAGCCGTCGTCGGTCGATGGCCCTCCATGCTAAGAAGATGTAGGCCAGCACGAACGGGATTGCCAGCGACACCCAGACCATTGTCCTGAGCGTGAACTCGCTGGAGCAGCTGTTGCTGATGGTCAGGGAACTTTGGAGGTCGGAGCAGGATGGGTAGTAGGCCGTTCCGTTGTAGCCTGCGATGAGGAACAGCGACATCACCGCCGGCACCGTTCCTGCCCCTGTGAGCCATATGCTCATGCGTTTCCGTCTGCCGAAGAACTGGATGCCTATTCCCAAAAGGACGAACAATACCCCGAGCAGGAATATGATTGCCACAGAAGGAGTCTGGATGAAGTTGTGCAGGTACTTGTACTCCTCGACAGAGATGACCCCGGCGGAGTCCACCGCGTAGCCCGGCATTGTAAGAAGCATGGCCATGCAGGCGAGGAATGCTGCCAGGAACAGTCCTGAAGTCCACCTGACCGCCCGCACGAGTTTTTCCTCAAGTCTCTCATCCTCGATACTGCCTTGCATGTACATCCCTCCGAGTACCTGCGTGAGGAACATCACCGTGAGTCCGAACGCTATGGTGAAAGGGTTGGCCAGCGCCTCCAGTCCGTGCCACTCGTTGCCCCAGACGCTGATTGTCGGGGCGAGACTCTCTCCGACCGCCGCCTTGTTGACGATGAAGTCCGAACCGGTGAAGAAGGTGCTGACAGCGGCTCCCACGATGAACGGCCCCAGACAGCCGTTGATCAGAAGGAAAGTCCTGAATGTGTTCCTGCCCAGCAGGTTGCCCAGTTTCGTCTGGAACTCGTAGGAGACGGCCTGGAACACGAAGGTGACAAGCAGCAGGATCCAGACCCAGTAGGCACCGCCGAAACTGGTGCTGTAAAACAGTGGGAACGAGGCGAAGAACGCTCCGCCGAACGTTACGAGCGTGGTGAAAGTGAACTCCCATTTCCTTCCTGTCGAATTGACGATCAACTGCCTCTCTTCCTCATCCTTTGTGATGAATATCAAGGAGTTGCCACCCTGTACGAACATCAGGAAGACGAGAAGTCCGCCAAGCAGGGAAATGATGGCCCACCAGTAGTTCTGTAGGAATTCGTATGTGAACATGGCTTGGTTTCTTGATGTGGTTGTGTGTCTAGTAAGTGTTTCCCGGTCCCTTGCGGATAGCCTTGAGCAGGATTCTGATTTCTATCGCCAGGAAGAGGGTGAATATTCCCAAAAAGAGGAAGAATGTGGTCTTTACGGCATCCACGCTGACGCTTGAGACTCCCGCTTTCACAGGCAGCAGATCCTGGATCGCCCACGGCTGTCTTCCGACTTCGGCCACAATCCATCCGGCCTGGCCGGCGAGGTAGACCAGAGGAATGGACAGCACGCAGATCCAAAGGAACCATCGGTTCCGCTCCAAGGTCTCCCTTCTCGCGTAGTGGAAGGCGAGCGCCATCACGAGCAGCAGGAAGCAGCCAAGCCCCACCATCACGCGGAACGCCCAGAAGACGATTCCGACAGGTGGGATCAGCTCCTCTTCGGAGGAGATGTAGCCGTAGCCGAAGTATGCGGAGTTGTCCATAAGCGTCTGCCTTGCGGCCGCTGCCAGCTCATGGTCGCTTTCCTTGGCCTTCCTGTAGGTTCTGAATGCGGACAGGGCGGTGTCGCCTCTGGCCATCATCTCGGCGGCGGAAGGATGCTTCGTCCCGTTCCGATCAATGTAGCCATCGAGAATGTCCTGTATGCCAGGCACATAGCCGTCAGCGTTCCCTGTGGCCAGAACTGAGAGCATTCCCGGAATCTCTATTCCAGGGACAATGGAGAACGGCGCTCGTGTGCCGCCTCTCTGAAGGCCTTCGGCCGCGGCGAGTTTCATCGGCTGGTGGTCGGCGACGTGGACGGCCGACCTGTCCCCGGAGAACATCACGGCGACAGCCCCCACAATGCCCACGACTGCGGCTACCCTTATGCTCGCAAGGGAGAAACGCTGCTCGCGTCCGCGGAGAAGGTACCAGCAGCAGATTCCGATCACCACCACGGCCCCGGTCATCCATCCGCTCAGTACTGAGTGGAAGAATTTGCTGACGGCCATCGGGTTGCTCACGACGGCCCAAAAATCCACCATCTCGTTCCGGACAGTGTCCGGGTTGAAGGCCATCCCGACTGGATGCTGCATCCAGCCGTTGGCCACGAGAATCCAGTAGGCGGAAAGGGACGCTCCGATGGCGGTCAGCCATGTTGAGGCCAGATGGAAGCCTTTACTGACTCTTCCCCAGCCGAAGAACATCACCGCGACGAAGGTGGCCTCGATGAAGAAGGCAAAGATTCCCTCGATGGCGAGCGGCGCTCCGAATATGTCGCCGACGAACCACGAGTAGTTGCTGAAGTTGGTCCCGAACTCGAACTCAAGGATGATTCCTGTCGCGACGCCGACGGCGAAGTTGATACCGAATATCTTCATCCAGAACTTCGCGGCGTGTTTCCAGAAGTCCACCTTGCGGATGACGTAGAGCGTCTCCATAATGGCCATTATCACAGACAGTCCGAGGGTCAGCGGGACGAAGATCCAGTGATAGCAGGCAGTCAGGGCGAACTGCGCCCTTGACCAATCGACTAAGGCTGATTCTATCATAGTGTTGGACTTTTGCGCCCGGGGGCAATCTCGGGCGTGATTGAACTTATCTCACGTCAGGCGGCGATTGCCCATCGCACCGGACATTCACAGTAATATTCATTGATGAAAGATTGTTTCCCACCGCTTCGATTTTCTCTTCCGTGGTCTTGCCGGCGAGGGCAGGCCTGAAGAAGAACACCCTGAGGACAGCGAACAGGATGAAAAGTTTCAAGAATATGAGAACCCACAAGATGCGTCCCCACGTCATTCCTTTGAAACCTTGCACATAGAATCTGATAATACGGCCCGGCAATGCTTTAAGCCCGCCTGAGGCTTCCGGACTGTCAGGGAGTGGAGTGGCGGTGGCCCGGTCTCTTTTCCGGAACCGTATTCAACCCTTTTCTGGAGTCAGTTGAAAGCGTGTTGGTCTTACTCATAAAATCAATACGTTTTTGTTAAACTTCAGTTTGTATCGTGTTGGGGGAAATCCGAAATAATGCTGGTCAGCCACGACTTTCCCTCGGTCTTGCCGTCTGCAATTTTTTGCAATAGTAGTAAGAATAATTCTAATCTGCAAACAATTGTCCGCATTTAAGTGCTGAATAATTAGTGCTTTAGTCGCCGAGCCTTTTCGCAAACGATTTCGCCTCCAAGTTCGTTCCCCGCTGCCCGCTGCCCGTTCCCCGCTGCTCGTTCCCCGCTGCTCGTTCCCCACTGCTCGTTCCCCGCTGCCCGCTGCTCGTTCCCTGCTGCCTGCTGCCAACAGCCCGCTGCCGACAGCCCGCTGCCGACTGCCGACCGACCATGACCGCATCGATTACTCTTCGTGAGCGGAACCGGCCTTCCTGCGCACCAGAGCACCTGGCCTGCTCTTTCGTGAGCGGAACAGCCCCATTTGCTCACGAGACTGGTGATTCGGTCGGTTTGGTGAGCGGAACCGGCCTTCCTGCGCACGGGGCGGGAGTCGGGGGAGGAGGGCTGTCAACTCTCCAGCCAGCCCAGAAAGTCCTCGGCTCTGGAGCGGCTGACAGTAAGGTCAGGCGCCGGGCCGAGATTTGTGGAGAGATGCACCTTAGGTGTCACCCGGAGCCGCCCGCCAAGCAGCTTGGTCACACACTCGATCGCATCCTTCGCGAATATGCAGCTTCTGGAAATCCTGAAGAACCGCTCGGGATCAAGTCCGGTGATGAGCGAGTCCATCGTGGAGTCCACGATGTAGACGGCGCCGCCGTGCGTCACGACATGATTGTTCTTGTCCTCGGAGTAGAAGAACGCGATCTCGTCCGCCTTCACCGGCACGATCCTGTCGTTGAACTGCACCAGGTAGCGCTCCTTGTAGCCGTGGCCGGAGTCCTTGCGCGAGATCGCCCCGAGGATCTTCTCCACGTCCAGATCTCCGGTAGATAACTGGCGGCACCGCTCCACGGCCCTTTTCAGGGCGGAAGCGTCTATCGGCTTGAGAAGGTAGTCTATGGATCCGGCCTCGAACGCCTTGACGGCGTAGCTGTCATAGGCCGTCGTCATCACGACCGGTTTCTTGACGGCCACCTGCCGGAAAATTTCAAAGCACTCTCCGTCAGAAAGTTCCACATCCATGAATATCAAGTCCGCCTCGTCGGGCCTTTCCTTGAGCCGGGCGACAGACTCGCTGACCGAAGCGCATTCCCCGACAACCTCGATGTCCGGGAAATTGGCCTCCAGCATCTTCTCAAGGCTCCTTCGGGCCATCATTTCATCTTCTATAATAAGGACTTTCATAAGAGCGGCAACTTTACTTTGTAGAAATCGTCAGTACGGATGATCTCGATCCCCTTGCCGGAACGATCCCTGTACTGTTGGCGTATGTAGTTGAGACCCAATCCGCTGGACTGCGCCTCGGTGATTTTCGGAATGAGGTTGTTCGTCACCGTCAGTGTCTCCCCGTCGGACATCACACTGACTTTCAGCGGCTTGGCGGGAGACACTGCGTTGTGTTTCGTGGCGTTCTCAATCAGAAGCTGCACCGAGCACGGAACCACGTGCCTGGACAAGTCTTCGGGCCGGATGCCGACCTTCACGTTGAACCCCTCCTGGAACCTGACCTTCAGCAGGTCGCGGTACATCTCCACATAGGTCATCTCGTCCCGGAGCGTCACCGTGCCCTCTTCCTCATTGCGGAGCATGTAGCGGTAGATTCCCGCCAGCTTATGAATATACTCGCTCGCCTCCCTGTCCCTTCCGTCCAGCACGAGGGCGTCCAGAATGTTCAGCGAATTGAAGAGGAAATGCGGGTTGACCTGCTGCTTGAGGTTGAGGTACTGGAACTTGGCGAGGTCGGCGCGATTCTTTTCCTTCTCGGCGTTGCGGCGGGCCGTGATGGCATATTCAATCATGTAGATCACTGAATAGATCATCACTTCCGCTATGAACGCCACCAGGGCGAGTTCAAGGAAACTCTTAGCGGAGGAAGGGCGGCGGAATTCGAACGGCAGTCCGGAGCCGACAAGGGCCGCGGCGACCGCGGAAAGCGCTATCAGGAAGACCGCCGTTGCGAGGATGTGTCCGGCCGAGGATTTCCGGTCCGACATATTCTTGGTCTGCTCCACGAAGAGGATCGTCAGGCAGACCATCACCAGAAGGATGAAGGTGTTGTCGGCAAATGCGGCGACCGCGTTCACCACGGATCCCCCTTCAAAGAGGGTGGAACTGAATATGTAGATTATGATCCTGACAATCAAGATGATGGCCACGGCGACGGCGAGCCATGTGATCTCGAAGCTTCTTGCCTTGGACTCTTTTCCGTACCTGTCGGCGTAGCGTCTCATGAAGGTGACCAGTCCCCAGCCCATCAGCTCGGTGGTCGTGAATGTGGCGATCGCGGGGGAAAGCAGGGGGTGGTTGATGAACGTCCCTGCGAGCGCGGCGATCCCGTTGCCGAGGAGGTAGCCGAGAATGTTGGCGATGATGATGACGATGGAGGAGAACTCCACGCTCTGCCGGTACCTCAGGCAGAGGATGATCGTGAGGACGATCGTGAGCGTGGTCAGGGCCAGTTCGTCCCCGAGGTTCAGTAACCTGCACAGCACCGCCGTGGCCACGTGGAGCAGCGCGAAAGCGTGGATTATGGATGATGTCCTTAGTTTCATGCCGTTAATGATGGTTGGGTGACCGTTAACTATTCACAATCGCCAAAGTACTGCAATTTAAGAAAAATATCTTTCATTTCGTCATTAAAAGCCGGCAATTCATCCGCTTTTTCTCTCCATTCATCGTTTCAATAATTACAAATCGGTGCTAATCAACTATATTTACACCGAAAATGACACTGAAATTAGTACCGTAAAATGCAATCCAAGAGCAAACTTACGTTTTGGGAGATGTGGAACCTCAGCTTCGGCTTTTTCGGGGTGCAGATCGCCTATGCCCTCCAGAGCGCGAACATCAGCAGGATCTTCGCCACTTTGGGAGCGGATCCGCACCAGCTGAGCTTCTTCTGGATCCTCCCGCCTCTGATGGGCATGATCGTCCAGCCGCTGATCGGCAAGTGGTCCGACAGAACCTGGTGCAGGATGGGACGCAGAAAGCCTTATCTGCTGATCGGAGCCTTGATTTCGGTTCTCGTGATGATCTTCCTTCCGAACGCCGGCAGCCTGAGTTTCTCCTCAAGGCTGATCCTCGGACTCAACGGCGCCATGTGGTTCGGACTGTTCTCGCTCATATTCCTTGACACTTCCATCAATGTCGCGATGCAGCCGTTCAAGATGATGGTCGGGGACATGGTCGGCGAGGAACAGAAGGCTCAGGCCTACTCGATCCAGTCGCTTCTTTGCAACGCCGGCAGCCTGGTGGGCTACCTTTTCCCGATTTTCTTCACCTGGATCGGCATCGCCAACATCGCCCCAAAGGGACAGGTGCCGCCGTCCGTGATCTGGAGCTTCTGGTGCGGCGCCGCGATCCTTATCCTCTGCGTGCTATACACTTTCCTGAATGTCAAGGAGATGAATCCTCAGGAATATGCCGAGTTCCATTCCATCGATCCAAAGCGTCAGGCTGAGGAGGAGAAGGACAATCCGGGACTCATCAGACTGCTGCTCCATGCTCCCAAGACATTCTGGACCGTGGGACTCGTGCAGTTCTTCTGCTGGGCGGCGTTCATGTACATGTGGACCTATTCCAACGGAGCCATCGCCGCCAACTGCTGGAACGCCACCGACACGGCCTCCGAGGGCTATCAGGCCGCTGGCAACTGGGTCGGGGTAGTCTTCGCCGTGCAGGCTGTCGGATCAATCCTGTGGGCGATTGTGCTTCCTAAGTTCCGCTCCTTGAAACTGGCCTATGTGGTGAGCCTTCTGATCGGAGCCGTCGGCTTCATCTCCGTTGCGTTCATCCACAACCAGTACCTGCTCTGCGTGTCGTACCTGCTGATCGGAACCGCCTGGGCCGCGATGCTCGCGCTTCCGTTCACACTTCTGACCAACGCTCTCGACGGGGAGCATCTGGGCAGTTATCTCGGCCTGTTCAACTGCACCATCTGCCTTCCGCAGATCGTCGCCGCGGCGCTCGGCGGAGTGGTGCTGAGACTTCTGGGCGGAGTCCAGGCGAACATGCTCGTCACTGCGGGTGTCCTGCTTGTGCTTGGCGCGCTGAGCGTCCGTCTCATAAAGGAAAGGAAACAATAATAACCTTAATAATCATATTAAATGAATATTCAAACAATTCAAACATTCCAGATGAAAAGGATTATAGCTGCCGTGGCGACCTTGCTTCTTTGCCTGGTCGGCACTACCGTATCCGCTCAGAGCGGGTATCAGGTGAAGGGAGTTGTAGTTGACGCCGCCGGTCCGGTCATCGGTGCCACTGTCATGGAACAGGGCACGCAGAACGGTATCGCGACCGGTCTCGACGGAGACTACATCCTTAACGTTTCCGGCCCGGATGCCACTGTCGAAATCAGCTGCATCGGCTACAAGACACAGTCTTTCAAGGCTTCCGAGGTTCCGGCCAAGATTATTCTTACCACCGACACCGAGTTTCTTGACGATGTGGTCGTGATCGGCTACGGTACCGTCAAGAAGAGCGACATGACTGGCTCGATC
>OIZO01001111.1_pt1 | contig 15055 bp, 15 predicted proteins | sample 1588551 | NCBI WGS metagenome assembly OIZO01 (sample SAMN03283271) | human gut metagenome | biome: human-associated habitat; material: feces | host: Homo sapiens | place: Peru | collected 2012 | reverse complement strand
CTGCGTGGTATTAGATTAACATGAGAATTCTATTATTGCAAGCTGAATTTTTAATGCTCTAGTATTTTTTTGCAATCTCAAAATAGCTGTTCTATATAGCATATTTCTCTGCTTACAGTAGATTGTTTTCATTCTTTCTTTTTCTGCCTTACGGAATATCATTTTGCCCACATCTTTACTCATGCAGTTCCAGCGGCAGTCCGTCCGGGTCATGGAAGAAAGTCATCTTCTTTCCGGTATAATCGTCAATCCGAATCGGCTCACATTCAATACCGACTTCTGCCAACTCATTCACCGTCTGCTCCACGCTATCAATGCAGAACGCAAGATGACGCAGACCACAGGCCTCCGGCCGGTTTACACGCTTCGGAGGATTTTCCTCAGCGAAAATCTCCAGCTCTGTTTGCTCATTGACACGCAGATCCAGTTTCCAGTCCTTACGCTCCGGACGATAGTTTTCTCTGATAACAGAAAATCCCAGCTTGTTCACATAGAAATCCTTTGCGGCTTCGTAATCAGATACGATGATTGCAATGTGATGTATTTTTGATAAGTTCATTTTTCTCACGCTCCATTTCTTTTAATTATGCCCTTTTTATTTCCATCACAAACTATATGGTGACCCTCAAAATATACCGTGTGAACTCCTGGAGTTCAGTTTGTCCACACGGCATTTATTTTTTCTTGGAATCTTGTTTATTTCAATTTTTCGAGGATCTCATCCACACTCATCCCGCTGGCTAACAATCTCTTAACCACACTCTCGGCTTCAGCCTTCTTTGCTTCTTCAGCGGCCTTAGCATCTGCCTTTGCCTTCTTCGCTTCCAGCGTTGCCACTTCTTTTTTGGCCTTCTTCAGAGCAGTCTTCTTCTCTTTCAGATCAGTCTTCAACGTATCAATGTTTGTGGTGATGGATGCGATCTCTGCAGTCAGGGAAACGATAGATTCCTGCTTCTCTGCGATCTGGGATGCGATATCAGATTTGGTGCGGTTCTTGCTTCCTTTGGTTCTGGGCATAAACTATCTGCCTTTCCTTATGCGTTTATTATAGCAGTACCTATTTTATTCAATATCCACGCATAATATCTTTTAAATAAAACGTCGGTGTTACCAGTGCAATTTTCCCACCAGTATTGTCACTCATTGTTCCATGCATAATTCCATGACACCAAGTTTTCTCTTTTGTCATTGTCATCAACCCATTCGTAGAATATCCCAAATCAAAGACTGGGCATCCAGAATAGCCACCTACACTTGGATTCTCTAAGCAAAAGAATTCAGATAAATTACCCGTATCCGCACGCTGTAACGTAACAAATCCAGACGATGCATAAGATCTAAAAGTAAAAGGAGAGAATGAGCCCTCAGTTCCAAGCCCTTGCGGAAATCCGATACATGTCAGTTCAAAATCTCTTGAAACAGCATTTCGTTCTGTATTAATATGATCATATGGAAAGAACCGATTTTCCATGATTTTTTTATTTGTGTCTGAAAAAATGATTTGGAATGCGCTTACATCCGCAACTGGATGATGTTTCCAGTTAGTTATAGGGCCAAACATTTTTAATGGCAGTACTTCTGCTTTTCCATCTTTAGTGGCAATCACGATTTCCGTACTATCTGTAGTTCCTACCGCTACATGACCTGCTGTTATGATCCAACCATAGATATTATTCTCATCAGCCTGCGAACTTACGAACATTCCTGTTCCAACGCTAAATCTTCCCGGATCCACTTCTGTTCTAAATTCACAGACAGCTCTAAATGCATCATCTCTCTTGAGAATCATTTACATCATCCTTTCTTCTTATGTTTAAGTCACATCTCAGCCGATCATAAGATCGTTGCCTACTGCTCACCACGGAGAGGTGTGTGATTAATCAAAAAGATTTTTGATTTGTCCGAGCAGCATAGGGAGCTACCACTCCCGGTATATCACAATTTCATCCAATTTTACAGACGCTTTCTTGCCTTCATAATTCCGTAGTACATTAGACCACCAATCATTCCACCTACTGTGTTATAGAAGATGTCTGATAGCTGGAATGTTCCCAGGCGAAGCAATAATTGCAGCATCTCAATGCTTATCGAGAAGATGAACGCTATCTTCACGCTTTGCCACAGTATTTTCCTCCAGCCGTGTCCTATCTTCTCTTCGAATGTCCACAGCACTACTGCTGAAAACGGCACCATCATGATTACGTTCTCGATGCACTCGGTGGTCAACTGTCTTTCTTCGTTCACAGTCTCCCAGATCCCCCAGCCGCCCATGACATCGGATAAAGGATTCATCCATAGGTTCCGGTTTAACAGGGTTCGGAACAGAATAAGTGAGGTCACAAAAAATAAGAAAAACAACTTCCGGAAAAACACACTCTCTTTGAATTGCTGATACCACGTCACTATGGCACTCTTCCAACCTTTGCCAGCATGTATTGGCTCATACGCATACAGATAGAAAAACATGGCCAAAAAGGAAAGAAGAAGCGAAAAGCCAAACGGCTCATAGAGAGCAGTCAGGATGTTTGTGAGGATTTTTCCGAGTAACTCAATCGTTTCTTTCATCGTCATTTACAGATTACTGAACAAGTCAGCCTTGTACACACCATTCTCCAGCATCTTCGTGAAGCTGTCCTTTACTGCTGCGACATCCTCGTGATAGGTCATGCCATACCAAGTATCGCTGGTTTTCAGAACCTTCACGGACATTTTACCCTGCTCCAGCAGTTCACCGATGAAGATAGGAATCAGATACTCCGCTTTCAGAGGATTATCCGGCACTTCCTTCTCGAAGAACTCTTTGAAACCTTCTTCCAGCACACCCAGGAAATCAGGCGTCAGACCCCACATATTCATGGAAACCAGAGAATTCACATCAACGGCCACACCGTCTGCCTCTGCTCCAGTCGCAGTCTTTACGATGTTCTTGGTTTCCACAACCTCAGTCAGATTGTTCTGATCATCCATCTTGCAGATACCACGAGTCACACCACCGTTATTAGACAGCGTGTTCTTCAGAACGAAACCAGCCATGCAGGACTTGCCGCCATTCACCAGATACTCATGGACGGCCTTGAAGCCTTCCTTGCCATAGTAATCGTCTGCGTTAATGACGATGAACGGAGTTTTAATTACGTCCTTCGCCGCAAGCACAGCCTGTCCCGTTCCCCACGGCTTCGTCCGGCCTGCCGGAAGTTCTCCCGGAATATTATTGATATTTTGGAAAGCGTAGTCCACAGTTACATTATGATAGGAGCAGATAGAAGCAATGCGGTCACCAATGACCTCTTTGAACTCCTTCTCGATATCCTTACGGATAATAAATACAACATGGTTGAAGCCTGCCTCAATCGCATCGTGGATTGAGTAGTCCATGATGATATGGTTTGCATCATCGACCGGCTCCAACTGTTTTATTCCTGTTCCAAATCGGCTGCCGATTCCGGCGGCCATGATAAGTAATGTTGTTTTCATTTTATTGTCTTCCCTCTTTATTCTATATTATCGTCTAAAAAAGCATCATCTAACCTCATCCACTTCTGGTTCATTAATATTTAAAATCGATAACTACCTTCTTTTCTCACATCTTAGCCGATCATAATAAGATCGTTGCCTGCTGCCCACCACAAAGAGGTGTGTGATTATTCGAGCAAGATAGGGAGCTTTTACTCCCAGTAAATCACAAGTCTGCAAATAAATCAGCCTTGTACATATAATCTTTTGTAGTTTTGAGCTATATGTTATCTCTTTTCTTCACTGTTGAGATGGCTCTCTTAATGATTCTTCCTTATATATCACAATTGATCAAACAACAGATTTTTTCAGACAACACATTTAGCAAACGGTCAAAAATTTTAGTATATGCTAGTGATAACAACGGTGTTGCCACTACATAACATAATATTGTGAAACACACAGCAGCAAACAATGGCATTCCTTTGTTTTTTAGCATGAGAAGCCACTCGTATTTGCCGTATGTAAGCCAAAAGTAGTTTGCATGAAACAGATAAATCAATAATGAAAACTTTGTTACGTGGTTTATTATCTTACTATATCTTGGAGCACTCGTAACCGCAATATTCAATGTAGCAAATCCAATCAAAATTATCAGTGGATTCATAAATGTTCCACCAAATAGATTCATATTAGAAAGTTTCCCTATATATCTGCTCACTCCATTTATTGCTAAAATCCATATAGCAATCGCAACTACTGAAACAGCTATTATTTTCACATCTCTGCTGTGTTTCTTTTCCAACGTCACATATTTCTTATAATAAGTAACAAAGTAATGAATACATATGAACCCAACTAAGTTTGTGTAGTAGTAAGCCTGCCCTACAAGCCCCATAATCGAATATACAACAAATAGCACTAAAACAAACTTCTTCATTATATTGGGACTCATTTTTTCAATTGCACTATTCAGTAGTGGATGAATTAAATAATAAACCACATAGCATCCAACAAACCAATTCAGGCTAAACCTAACCGGCATAAGCGACTTCACAATTTCAGCTGTCTGCGGTTTCATCCAAAATAGAGCAATTACTAACCCCATAATCGAAATCACCCACGAATCTAAAATCATCCTTACTGGTTTGTTAACTTTCAATTTACTGCTATCGCATAAAAACCAAGCCGATACTACTATAAAAAGAGTATCTCCAATTTGACCGCACCATCTAAAGAACGTAAATACGATATGGCTTAAAGACCATCCCGTATTATTTAGATTTAAATAGACTATCTCATCTCCCCGTATGTTGCACCGTAAGGGAGTGCTGAAGACAATATAATGAGAAAAACTGCTATGAGCTTTATAACCTCAATGTTTGAATTTCTTTTTGTCCTTGCTCTCATTTTGCTCTATCCTTTACACTATTATATGATAGTATAATCTGCCTCTTTTCTTTCCGATTTTGTTGTCTGGCATACATCCGGATAATTTCCGATACCAATAAACATAATCAGGACTTCGGCAGGATTGATTTTCAAAAGTTTTCTTACATTTTCTTCTTGTTCTTTTGTCAAAGATGCGCTTAAAGGTACACTTGCTATCTTTTCATAGTACAAGCTATCCAACACGCGCATCGCATACATTCCGCCATCAATATAAACCTGGAATACTTCTCGATCCCTGTTAAAACATCTTAAATCTCCGACCACGAGAAGGAGTTTATCAAATTCTTGTCCAAACCCACGATTACCATTCTGATTCTTCAATACTTTTTCAAGCACTTCTTTGTCTTGTATGATATACGTTTTCCATCCCTGACGGTTACATGCAGACGGAGTATATTGAGCAAGTTTTATAGCTGCTTCGACCTTCTCCATCGCAACCGGTTGATTCGAAAAATGTCGAATACTATGCCGTGTTTTTACTAGCTTTTTATAGCTGATGTTTTCTAGCTCTGCTTCTGACAGCGGTACAAATCTAAGAGCACCGCCAGCTTCATTTGCTTTGCCAGGAAGTGCTGAAACACGCTTGTTCAGTTCTTTGTCTTCAATACCATATTCAGCATTTTTTCTAATATACTCGTTCAAAACTGATAAAGCAGTTTGATAAAAGAACTTACTTACATCATACTTTTTTGAATATTGTTCCAATGACCGAATGAGAGCTTCTATATTATCCTTACCAAATCCAGGTCTATAGTTTAAATAGGCTAGACCTTTCTCTATTGTATGATAAAGTCTTGTTATACAAGCTTCAAACTGCTTTTCGTTTGTACAAGTCCCATCTTGAAAAGAGAATTCTTGATATTTATTATAATAATTATCATACAAAATTTTTTCTGGAGTCTTTCCAATCATTCTTTTTACTTTATTTTTCAGTTTTCTTGTAATGTTCAATTACTTCACCCTCTTTACTCTTTCATTTTCGCTTGAATCGTTAAAAGAATGCTCTTTAGAATCTTTCTATTAACAATTACTGCTATTAGACATCCGATAATTACATTGAGTACATTTAATGGCAGTGTATTAATCCAGCAGATGATACACATCAGTGTGAGTAGTACTATCAGTAAAATAAAACGTACCGTGTTAAATCGCACTTTTTGAAATTTTTGAACATCAATCATTCGATATATAGTTAAGAATACATAGCTGACAAGTGTCGATATTGATGCTGCAAATATACCAATCCGCTGAACAAAAACCAAGTCGATTGCAAGATTGCATGCTGCCGCAAGAATTGTTGTTATTCCAACACTACGAGTTTTCTTATGTGCAACATAAATTCCACCGATAAAGGAAGCCATTGAAGAGAAAAGCATACCCATAAAAAGAATAGGCATTTGGTAATATGCTTCCTTGTAATCACCTCGGATTAGTAACCAAAAAAGAATAGGCGTTGCTGCAATAAGTAATGCCATTATTCCGACAAGAATTCCAAAAATGCTGTTAAACATCTCTGCATAATAAGAGTCCGCATCTGAATCCTTAGATGCTAGTGAGGCGTTCTCTTGCCAAGCAAATACAAAAGTTCCCTGTACGGTGGTAAACAAGGCTGGAATCTTATTTGCTACAGAGTATATTGCATTTGCTTCCAGTCCCATGAACGCCGTTAATATTGCTCGATCAGAAAAACTAAGAACCCAATTAGACAAACTATTCGGAATCATAGGCCAAGAGTAACTTAGCATTTCTTTTAAGGTATGTCTAGATAACAATGAAAAATCAATTTGGGATAAAATGTGTCCTCGGACCAATAGCAATATCAGACCAATTGTAGTTGCAACTGTAATTGAAGACAATACGCCTACTAATCCCTGTTTGCCCACAAGAACCGTCAGAACAATCAATAGCATATTGGAAAAAGAGATAGCAACGGAACTTGCCGAATACAATTTGTTATTTGACAAACCGCGAACAATCTGTTGCGTGGAAAGCATCAAAATATCAGTAAAAAAATATAAACAGATCAACCACCTAACTACTATTGCTACATTCCCCAAGCAGAAATATAGAATTGCCAATGCAATAACTGATGTTGGTAAAACAAAAGCTATAATATTAGTAACAATTCTATTTGTCTCTTTTTTATCGTTTCTAACGTCAATCAAGAATCGAAACGCAGCTGACTGAATCTGCAATGTTGCTACCGGCAAGAATAAAGAAACCAATGTGCTGATAAGGTCATATGTGCCCATTTCAGCTTTCGTAAGTCCACCAGTAATAATTGGGAGTGTAATGATGCTCGAAAATTTAGGCAGAAATGTTCCAATTGCTATTATAAACGTATTTTTTGCAAGAGCCTTTTCTCTATCCATTACACCAAGTACCCCGCGATCTTGTCAAAGCAATTATTTTTCTGAATTTCAGATACATGCTCTTTAATAATTTCTGCTTCTTTTTCTACACCGCTTAAAAGAACATCAATTGCCTCTTTTACATGCATGGCATCAAAAGAATCATCTGTAATGTCAAAGGCAAATTGTTCCTGTCCTACATTCGCGGCAAGTTCTTTATATTTAATCGCCCATCCAAGAAGAATACACGGAATATAATTTCGATATGCGTGAACGATTCCATGAAAGCGGGAACATATCACAAAATCAAATTGCTTTACAAACTCATCATATTCAACACAAGAAAATTCGTTGTTTAGCAATCTAACTTTTTTGCTATCGAATTGATCTGCAATTAATTCACAAATCGGAAAATCTTCTTTTGAATGCCTAAATATGTATACCGTTTTTCCCTTTTCGATAATGTAGGATATAATATCCTTATACATTTGAATATTTTTTTCCTTATCACCGTGATTAAAGCACTGTGTATTAGGAATAATCGCGACAGAACCAGTCTCCACTCTTGGAAAATTCATTTTTTCCAAGGGCTTCTTGTAAATATTAGAAAGATCCATACCATTATTCTGAAGCACAAGATCTGTTGACAATTGAACATTAGTTAATCCAAACTGTTCAATCAACATATCATATCCTTCTTTTTCTCTTGCAAAAATAATTTTAGGATATTTTAATAACTCACGAATTTCCGGTAACAAAAACTCTTTATCTTTTGGGTAATCAAAGCTACCAAAAGACTGCGGCATCATAATAATTGGAATATTGTATTTCTTTGCCAATCTAATATTATTTAAGTATGATTCCTGGATTTCAATGCTCCATTTTCTTCCGAGATTAAATCCGCTGACATCAATTATCAAATTAATACTCTCAATTGTATTTTTAACCTCATTGTATCTGAACAGATTATTATGCTTTCCAACCAATATCTTAATAAGATCTTTTATAAAGCACTTAATCTGTAATAGTTTTCTCTTGTTCCCCAATCCGATATTCTTAGCATCTTCTGAATAATAAAATTCATGAAAAGCATATAATTTTTCATCAAAAATATCACGTCCCGCATAGTATACTTCACTATTAGGATGCCGCTTTTTTATCTCATCAACTGTAATAAATAACATCGATTGGGCTCCTTTGTTTTCAAAATTAGCCCCTACAATTAAAACTCTAAAATTTTCCACTTTGTTTTCTCCTGCCATATATTGAATCTCATGTAGCTATACTATCTCATGTATTGATAATAGTATTCTTTGCTTATCTGCTTATTATCTTTTAATTCCAAAGCAACAGAACTGTATTTTTTACTGTTTTTCTTTTCCCTATAAATTCTTACAATATATATATCTTTTTCGGCAATCTGTTTTCTAATCTGAATCAACGGTTCTAGAATTCCGAAGAGTTTTACACATTTTTCCTCTTTGAATGTCAATTTTCTATTTTTTTTCAAATTGACTGCGGATTCTTTAACAGCATTTTCATCTTTCCCTTGCACCGCCAGAGAAAACAAGTAGCTATATCTATCTTCCCAAAATTCCTTTCTATCAGAATCATTCAGGCTTTCAATTTCTTTTTTAAATTTATCACAAAACATTTTTAAAGATATTTTTATTTTCTCATAACTCGGTACACGGTATCCTGCTATATCCTTAACCATTAGTATTCTGTCAAGAAATCCAACCTTGTACTTTTCGCAAAAACGTATCATAAATTCAACGTCTTGAAACCTTTCAAATCTTTCATCAAATCCATCAATTGCTTCTATTGAACTTCTCCTTACAAATATGTTACTACCTGTTCCAAGAATATTTTGGTTAACAATCAAATCTCTAGGTGTTAAATAGGACACTCCGTCGTTTTTTACTAAGCCAGCAATGCTTCCTGATTTAAGCTTAATTACAGACGCACACACTCCATCGTATGTAGGATTATTTTCTAAATAATTCAACGACGCGCTTAATCTATCTTTTAAGTAATAATCATCATCATCCAGAAAAGCTATAAAATCACCTTGTGCTGCTCTTATTCCCGTATTTCTTGCCGCAGCTCCATTTTTGTTAAACTCATGTTTGATATAGCGAACTTTTTTTTCGTTTGCAAATTCACCTATATAATATTCTGTTTGTATTCTTCCTTTAGATTCAGGCTGATTATCATCAACCACTATTATCTCAAAGTTTTGATAATCCTGTTCTAAAACTGAAGTAATAGCTCGAATCAACTTCCAATCTCCCCCATATGTTGTAATAATGACGCTCACTTTTATACTTTCCATAATCCTGCCCTTCTTTTACAAAACAAATTGAAGTATTAAAAGACTAAATATTGCAAACATCTTTGCCTTAGTTGAGGCATCAGACTTCATAAATTCTCTCAAATACTTTTTTATAATCGCATTGTTTTCTTTAAGATACGCTTTATTTCCTTTTAAAGATTTTATAATCTTTAAATTATTATCACAGGCATGCCAAACAACCATTGCTTTTTGTTTTTCTACCAATTCTGGATAGTTGCTTTTTATAAATTCCAACCGTTCAAGCTGACTGTATACTGCATCCTGATGTTTTGAAGTAAATTTAACACCTGTAATGCTCTGATTATTAACGCGATAATAATACACTCCTTTTTCAATCACGCTAACTTTGCGTGCTCTATGTAAAACTTTGTGCATTATATACATATCTTCATGATATCTTCCGTAATCGAATCTCAAATCGGAAAACAATTCCGCTCGATAAATTTTCCCCCACGCAGTTGTTGTTATAACTCCATTTTCTACTAGCTCAGTCATGGCTTCATTTCTAGTAAATGTACCATTGATGACATGTGATTTTTTTAAGATATCTCCACTATCCGTCACTCTAGCATATCCTGTACAGACGATATCAACATCAGCGGTCATTTTTTTGTACATTTCATCGATATAATCAGTAGAAATGTAATCGTCACTATCAACAAATACAAAGTATTTTCCCTTTGCAATATTGATGCCAGAATTTCTAGCATCTGAAAGGCCACCATTTTTTTTATGGATGACCCTTATTCGGTTATCCTCTTCAGCCCACCTATCGCAAATTTCTGGACAAGTGTCCGTAGATCCATCATCAACCAAAATAATATCTAAATTTTTATATGTCTGTTCAACAACACTCTTTACACAGTTATCAAGATACTTTTCAACTTTATAAATCGGTATTATAACGCTGATTAATTCATCCATAGCAGTCTCCTTTATTATTTAACTTGAAAATAATGTAAAATTATACAAATATGGAATAATTGAATTATTTTCTGTTGAAAAAGAACCTACCGAATACAAATATAAAATAAAAAAAGCACCACAACAGACCACTGCAAACAACTTCTTACTATTAGCAGCAATGTGTCTTTCAAAACCAGATAAAAAAGCGATTGCAAAAAAGCTAAAAAAATACGCTATTCTAGTCACGTATCCAAATTGAGCAAAGAACATACTGAAAGCAAAATATATAAATGTAAACGCCTCTAAGTCCTCTATTAATTCATTTTCACTTTTAAAGCTACAATTATTCCTTTCGACTTCACTCTTTTTATGAGTAAGCATAAAAAGATATACAATCAAATACAAAGTACTAACAATACCTAGCGTGTTAGAAAATGTACGATACCCCGTCTTGGATCCTAAATAATAGCTGATATAGTAAATGTTATCAAGTGATGTTGATGAAATTGCTTTATTTACTAATTCTGCAACTGGAATGTACTGATAAAAAAACAGTATGACTAATATTATACTTTTCTTCTTTGCGTTAATCCTTTTTATCAAGGGAAGCAACAACAAAACGGCAATACCAACCAACGATGACGAGTGTACCAAAACAGATATTATCAGAAATATAATACTCCTAGTCTTATTTCCTTTTTTGAGCTGAATATAACCAACCACAAAAAAACATGTAGATGCAAACTGTCTCATCAAAACCATAGATGTTAAAAAAAGAAACGACATAAACATTCCAATAAATACAGTTCTATTTGTTTCTTTTATTAGTTGATGTATTATATAGTACAAAAGCAAACAAGACACAACTGCATATAGTAAAAACACCAACTGTATATTTCCATGAATGTATTGAACAAATCTGCACACCCATACATATGATTTTTCGATATTCCTCCACGGCGTCCCATATTCCGCTGTCTGATTGAATACCTCTAAATACATTGCATCGTCTATTCCAATTTGATTTCTAAAACCATAATACATACATATACATATCATTGAAATCAAAATCGGGCTAAACGATACAACCGAAATGTTAGATACTTTAGCTGCTATTCTTTTTTGAGGGATTGCAACAAATCCCACAACAATAATATATAGCGCAACATAAAACATCATCTATTTCCTCCCTCCTTAAACAGCTAATTATTTCGATTATAGTACACTTTGTAAACATTTTTCAGATATTATCGAGCTGTTCATTGTTTTATGTTGCCCTCCATCTCCAATTTATGCCATCATGTTATTCCGTATATTATCACAAACATTAGATATTATAGTCCTTGATTTTTTGTAGCTATAACAAATCCTGTAAATCATTTTGTTGCTTTTTTCTATCTTGCTCAGTTCATCTTCTGTTTTTCCTAAAAAACAATCTATACAATCTTCAAATTCTTTTTCTGTATTTGCTCTTATAATCCCGCCTACATGATCTTGTATCTCAGCCTCCTCATACCCAACCAATGCTTCATCACTTGCGGCAATCATTAGACCCATACTAAGTGTTTCTGCAACCTTAACTTTCATCCCTGCGCCCTTTTCAATTGGAGCCAACATCAAGGATTTTTTAGGTATAACTGTCGAAATATCCTCGAAATTCTGAACCAAAGCAACATTCTTCAAATTGCCTATATCTTCTATAAGCTCTTTACTTGGATTACGTCCAGCAATAATCAATTGGATACTTTCATTTAGCAAATATTTTTTTTTCCACAACTTTAGAATTCGTTGCACGGCTAAAACATTTGCTGCATAGTCCAAACTTCCCACAAAAACAATATTTTTTTTATTTGCGGTATTTCTTAACGTGATTTCCTCTTTTATACAAATAGGGAGAACTATTGGATCACCTTCATAGTGCCCATATATCTCTTCAATCCTTGCAACATTTCTCTTGGTTAAATAAATAAGAACATCACTACATTTCACAGCCTGTGTTTCATCGCGTTTAACCGCCCATGTTTCTAGCATCCTATAAAACTTATTTACCAGTCCTTTTTTCATAGAGAAATATCCGTCAATGTAATCTATTTCTACATTATCAATATTTGTGATCACATGACACTCTGGTAACAATTTTTTTACTCTTTTCGCTATAAAACCAAATCTCGAACGTCCTAAATATAGTATATCAGGCTTGTATGTAGAACAAATAAGCTTTTCATTATGTTTCCATGTGTTGTAGAGATAAGTGCTATGACCTTTGAGTCTCACCAGTATATCAATTATCTTATTCTTATAAATGTTAATGTTTAATGATTCCTCTAAGTTTCCGTCTCTTGAAATGACTTTTAGCTCATCCCCATTCTTTTTGCAATACTCTCTTAACGCATCATAGTGTTTCCTATTCTCTATGCTTCCTCCACCAAACCCATTAATTGCATTATCTGACACAAATAGTATTTTCATGTTATTCTCCATTTGGCAAGCACTCTTTAAGACGCTTCTCCGCAACTTTCCAAGTAAAACAATGTTCTACAAATTGAAAAGCATTTCTTTCCATGTCTCGTCTTTTACTATCATCTCTCATTAAATCTACAACAGCCTGAGCAAATTCTCTATCATCATCTGCAACCAACCAATCCTGACCGTCAATTGCATTGATATTTTCTGCTCCAATTGTCGTTGTTACTACTGGAACTCCCATTGCCATTGCTTCAAGATTTTTGGTCTTTATGCCACTTCCAAACGTAAGGGGGCATACAAATACCTGACACTTTCCAACTTCAGTTCTCACATCTTCTACCCTTCCAGTAAAGATAACTGAATTATTTCCTTTTGCAGCTTTCTTAAGTTGATCTGTTATTCCTCCACCAACAACGATAAATTTGGCATCTGATACCCTCTCTTGTATTAACGGGAAAATATCTCTTATAAAGTGAATTGCACCTGCTTCATTATGGGCCACACTCATTGCACCTAAAAAAGCAATCGTATGCTGATTCTTTTTCTGTTTATCAAAAAACTCTCCATAATACTCAACATCAACACCCAATGGAACTGCGACTGCTCGATCAAAGTTCAGCTCATTATTAAGAATTTTTGCCTCTCGATCTGCCACAAAAACCGTCTTGTTATAGCTTTTAGCAATATTTCTTTCATATCTTTTCAATAATGATACTTCAGATTTTAGTATGGCAGTTTTCATTCCACTTGAGGAAAGAATTTTCTGTACGTTTTTAGGTAAAGAATATAAATATGCTCCATATGGATTAATTGATGCCATATCTTGCGATAATTGACGCTCATATCGAATTGATAGCATATCATCTAAATCAGCAATCTTATAGCCCTGATATTCTTGTGCATATTCAGTCATTCGCACCATATCTGCAATTACGACATCCGGCTTAATCTCATCCAAAACTTCCTTGATGCGAACTGCATTTATAGAATCCCAAAACAGAGAAACCTGCATTGGCCATTTTCTTTGAAAAAAAGTTTTCAACATTAGATTTTTTATTTTTTTCTTTGCCGAAACATTTGGCAACACTATGACATCATTGATGAAATCCGGCTTTTTATTTGGATCATCGCCTTCCTCTAAATACGAAATAACTGTAATATCATACCCATATGTCTCATGCAAAATTTTACAATAATTGTACATCACATTTTTACGCCCAGAACTAGCCGGAAATGGAAGTCTAGCCGTTAAAAACACCAATCTTTTCATAAGCTCCTCATTTTTACTATTTAGCACCGAACTTTAATCAGTTCTGCATCTCCAACAACCAAGCATCTGCCCAGACCAGCGGGCAAAAATAACGTTTCCCCTTTACTGAACCGCATCGGTTTTTGCTCTGCATCCATTGTCTGCACTTCGCCGTAGCCGTCCAGACACATCAACACCTGAAAAGAGGTATCCATTACAGAAAAGGCAAAGCCCTTTGTAACCTGAATCCGCTCTGTTTCAAAATATTTGCAGCGGCAAAGCAACTCACGAGAGCAGCCAGAATAGTATTTCACAATTCTCGGTTTCTGGCTCACATCCGGCTCAACATTCATATCCATAACCTGAACAGCCTTATCAAAGTGCAGTTCACGCTTTTTTCCGTTCTTATCCACACGGTCATAGTCATAGACACGGTAGGTCACATTAGAGCTTTCCTGGATTTCAGCCACCAGAATACCTTTTCCAATGCCGTGTACGGTCCCCGCCGGGACAAAATAAGTATCGCCCTTGTGAACTTCAACTTTTTGCAGGTGCTTATCCAATGTTCCAGTTTCAACAGCTTTCCGAAGAATTTCCTCGGTCACCTTGTGTTGAAAGCCATAAATCAAGTGTGCACCTTCGTCAGCGTCCACAACGTACCACATCTCGGTCTTACCGTTGTCGCCTTCGTGCTCTCGTGCATATGCATCATCGGGATGAACCTGAACAGACAGATCTTTCTTTGCATCGATGAATTTCACCAATATAGGCAGTTCTCCGTTTTCCACCTTTGTACCAAGATATTCTGGGTGAGCACTCAGC
>OIZO01001109.1_pt1 | contig 15075 bp, 5 predicted proteins | sample 1588551 | NCBI WGS metagenome assembly OIZO01 (sample SAMN03283271) | human gut metagenome | biome: human-associated habitat; material: feces | host: Homo sapiens | place: Peru | collected 2012 | reverse complement strand
AAATGTCAAATCCTTGATCTCGAAATGTGCCACTGTATGGCCTCCTTTATGTGTAATACGGTGGGCAATAGCAAAAATACGCCATAGGCTGCCAAGCCCAGACTGTTCCATCCTCCGATTCGGGCGATAGACAGCTCCGGGGTGAAGGTTGCCGTTTTGTCACCAACGAATACAACCAAACCGAGCAGTACCGAAAAAGCTGCCAGAAGCCCCCAATCCAGGCTGGTCATGGTGTAGATCATAAAGCTGCTTCGCTTTCCTGTTCCGTAGCCCCGGCTGCGCATGGAGTCTGCCGTGACCACGCTGCCCTCTAACGCCCAGGAGGTCAGTGCCCCCAGAATGGACATTCCGTCCTCCAGCTTTTCTTTATTGGTGTCACCCTCCGCTGCACCTTTGCCGATGGACTTTCTGGATCCGGCGATTTGAGTCGCCTTGCGCAAGAAATTGGGAATCAGCCGCAGTACCATCACCAGCAGCAGCGACAGGGCGGGGATCACATTCCCAAACAGTGACGTAAACTTGTCGCTGGTCAGGACTGCATTGTAGCAGCCAAACCACAGCAGCATTTCCAGAAAAATCCCGCTGATGGCCATGCCATAGAGCAGAGCCTCCCAGGTGTAGGGCCTGCCAAAATACCAAAACAGCACTCGCTCTCCATACCGGTTGAACAAAGGGTTGATCAGGGTCAGCACCAGGAAAAGGGGCAGCATAGAAAGAATGTTCCGAAGCCCTTTTCTCCTGTGGAGCAGCAGGTAATAACAGCTCCCACTGACGATCCCCACCGCAAGATAGGCTGGGTGCTGGATGATTACTGCGGAGCAAATGGCTCCCAGAAAAAAGGCAAAATTCACTGCCGGATGGCACTTGGAAAAGGCGTCACTACGCATTGTCGTCGCCCATCCAAATTTCGCCTACATCCGCACCCAGGCCGTTGCAGGTGTAGCACCAGACGATATCATCCCCATTCTTTAAGGTGTAGGCCGAACAGCCGTAGTTTGGGAACCACTCGTTGACCTTGTACATCCAGCCAGATTCCGGGCCCACGTCAAACTCATACAGATGGTTGATGCCCTCTATATAATAGCTTTCATACATAGGGGTATAGCTGTATTCAATTTGAATACCCGCCGCCTCACAGACTTTGTTCAGCACCTCAAAAACCGTATCGCCTTCGGAGAAGCTGACCTGGGTCTTGGGCAGGATCGTCCCATCCTTTGGAACAAAGGGGGCCTTTTCTTCATTCAAATTCTTCGTGTTGTCCAAGATGGTATCACACACAATGGTAATGGTGCAGATGTTATCCTCCTGACCGGGTTCTATCAGGGCGTTGTCTTTTATCTTTTGAATTTTGTACTGGCTTCCGAGGCCGTCACCGGTGTCTGCTTTCAGTGTAAAAGCGACTGCTACACCGGCAATGACGATTGCGGCAATGATCAATACCATGATCAGGTTTGCGGTTTTCTTTTTCATACAGATCCTCTCTTTATGTCAAGTGTTGCGCTCATTAAGGATAGTATAGTTGGTTTTACTTCAAGTTCCAAGAGCTTTTTGCTTTATTTTTCAGGTTCCTCTAAAGTGATGAAGCCGGTCATCCTTCGCTGGGCAATCTCAGAGGGGGCCTGAGCAGCGTTGGATGATCCGGCTATCTTCAATCAGTTGGTTTCTGCTGCCAGGTATCCTCTTGGGTAACAGAAGATGTGGCCTCCGATGGAACCCCATTCGCTGTCCGTTGTACGGACTCTGCCATAGAACAGGACATCCTTTGGCAGCACATAGGGACCATACAAGGCTCTGTCGATGGCCTCATATTGCGCCTGTCCCGGCTTGGCTTCTTTGATAAGCTTATTGGGGACGAATTGGGATTCATCATTGATCATTGCGGTAATGGAACCGCTGAACAAATCGGATGTCAGCCGGTTCAATACGACCTCCGCAATGGCCTGCTGGCCATCTTCGCACTCTCCCCGGGCCTCGACGTAAATCAGCTTTGCAAGCAGCTTGGTTTCCGCATCGGTCAGGGTCAGACCGTCATATCTTGGCTCTACATAGGGGCGGGCAGGCGGTTCATAGATGAATGGGTCATCCGGCATTTTGGCGGGGTCAAAGATAAACGCCCCATCGTAGCCCCAGCAGATTTCATCCGTGCTGAAGCCGTTTTCAAATTCGTATTGAAGCCGCCAGCTCTCCCGGTTCGTAACGGAAGGGTCATAGACCATGATTTTTCCTTCTTCATTGATGCCTTTCAGGAGAACGAAATGCTGGCTGTTTGTGAAAAGGGACTTGCCGTTCATCAGCTGGATGACGATTTTTCCTTCCCACAGGGCTTCCTTGACGAAATTGTAGTTTTCCGCTTCTGTCATCGGCAGCTTCAACGCACTTGACATATAGCGAATACGGTCAACATTGTTTTCGGCTTTTGCGCCGAACCAACTCGCCAGTTCATCGGGGTAATACTGGTGGCCCGTCAGGTATGTCGCAACCACGGCCATGCAGCAGACGCTGCAGCCGTTGTCCTTGATCGTGCCGGAGCCGTACATGATGTCGCCGTACTCCTCCAGCGTGTAATCCGGGAAAAAGCGTTCATCCTCCGGTTCGGCTGGAATTTCCTCTGTTTCCTCTGGAAGCAATTCCTCTGACTCCGGTTCTTGAGCTTCTTCTGTTACAGGTTCCGTAGGAAAATCTTCCGTTTCCTCGGGATATTCCTGGGTTTCTTCTGTTGGTTCCTCTGTGGCCTCGGTGGGTTCTTCCTCCGGGGCCGTTGTTTCTTCTAGCTGTGTCTCCTCCGTTGCCTCGTCGGCCCAGGTCCTCAAAGAAATGGGCTGAACAAGCAGAGCTGCCGCCAGCAGTAGGCACAGAATATTTCGTTTGGTCAAATGCAGCGCTCCTTGCTTGCCGGGGACGGTTGCCCGCCCCCGGCGGTAAAATATCAGTCTTTCTTCTTGTTGAGCTTGGGAACGAGGACGATACCGATGACCACACCCCAGCCGGCGCCGCCAAAGATGCAGACCGCAATGATCCACCAGGGAATATTGGTCTGGGCCGCCTGGGCAGGTTCGGTGGCAGCGGGAACGGTGGGTTCCACAGTTACCACATCGCCGCCCATGTCGATGATGTCAGTCATGTCGTACAGGTTGGTCTTTCCGGAGAGGAAGCGGTAGTAAGCCGTCAGCGCATAGTACGCCTGTTCGGTGGCCATGCCGTCCAGTTCGCCGTCCATGATGTGCTTGAAGCCGCCGCCCTTTACATAGTAGCGCAGCAGCGCGTCAATGACAGAGTTCCCATTCTTGACAAACCGGGGGTCGGTATCCGCGTTGATGCCCAGAGCGGACAGCGCGGTAACGACCTGAGAAATGGATTCGCTGGTGGCGATCTTCGTCGTGCCGTCGTAGGAGGTGGAGTAGCCGCCGTCCTCGTCCTGCATCTCGGAGAGCCGCGCGATGGCCTTGTCGATGGCCTCCTGCACCTTCAGATCCTTCGTGTAATAGGGAGCCAGAGCGGTCAGTGCCATACCGGTCATGTCGGAATCGGCCTTGTCGCCGGAGACAGTCCAGCCGCCGTCGGAGGTCTGCACACGCAGAATTTCATCAATCAGCGCCCGACGGGTGACGGTGCCGCCGGAGGGCACGGGGTAGTTGCCGGAATCCAGTGCCAGCAGTGCCCAGATAGGACCATTGTTGCCCTGGTACTTGACGAACTCCAGGTCACTGAGGCCAGCCAGCAGGTTGTAGCCGCCAACGTTGGTCACATCGCGGCCCAGTGCCGTCAGGGCCAGGATCATTCGGGAATTGTCCGTGGACTTGGCCTTGTGGAGCCGTCCGGTGTCGGGGTCAATGCTCTGCTGCACATACTCCACAGCCTTCTGGTAGTAGTCCTCCACGCCGGGGACTGTCCGTCCGGACCGGGCCAGGCCGATGACCATCCATTCGCCGCCAATAGCGCCGACACTGGGGGTACCAAGCTTCTCCATGTACTCGCCGGTGGAAATATAGGGCTCACTGACCTTTCCCAGGGTCTTCAGCATGGAAAGCTCTGCCTCTGCCGTTTCCAGGGTGTCCAGATTCTCTACCAGAAACTTTTGAATGTCCGTCAGGGCATCAAACGCCTCTCTTGCCGCCTGGACCTCTTTTTCCGAATCCAGGGTGATCTTGCCCAGAGCTTTGATCAGATTCATAACCGCCTGGGCCTTTTCCCTGTCCTCCGGGGTGGCCGCCAAATTGGCGTAGGCCTTTTCCGCCGCCTCAAGGGTTTTGAGGTTTCCTACCATTTTCTGCTGGGCCGGGGTCAGGGCATCGTAGGCTTTTCTGGCCGCCTGAATGGCCGGGCCGCTGGAAGCGGTGACGGTGCCGATCTTGGCGATCAGGTCCTCTACATTCTTTACCTGTTTCTGGGTCCCTGCCGATTGCAGCTCCTGATACTTCAGTTCCGCCGCCTGGAGAACGGAATAATTGCTTACCTTTTCCTTTTCCCCATCGGACAGTGCATTATAGGCCTTCCGGGCCGCGTCGATCTTCTGCCAGCATTCGTCGGTAGCGGTCACTGTTCCGATAGCAGAAATCAGAGAAATGACCTTTTGGGCACTCCCGGTGGTGTCCGTGGTGCCGGAATTGTATTTGTCGCTGCCCTCCTCAAGGGTGTAGTCGTCGGTATAGTGGAAGATGATCTCGTCCCCGTCCTTCAGATACCTTGCGGAAACGCCTACCTCCGGATGGGTGCCGTTGACGGTATACATCCAGCCGGAATTCTTTCCGTTGTCAAATTCCGAAAGGCCGTTGACCCCACTGATATATACGGTGCCGTACTGGTTGTTGCTGTTTGCGTCCATGCGAAGATTGGCATCCTTCGCCACCTTTTGCAGCACATCCCATACCGTATTGGTGGTATTGGCAGTCAGGGTCTCGCTGGCCCAGGTGGTCAGGCCGCCCTTTGCCAGGCCATGGGGGCCGCCGTTGGCGGTGGGGTCGGAATGGTGGGTGTCCCCCAGGATGGAGACGGAGACGGTGATATCCGTACTCTTGGGTGTGACCGTTACGGTAAATCTTACCTCCTGGCCCTCGTAGCGGAGGCGCACCGTCTGCTTGCCCGGGGTATCGGGGTTGTAGCCGGATACCGTGGCGCTTTCCGCGGATACTTGGGTCTCGGTGCCGTCGCTCCATTTCACAATCAGGGTCAGGCCGTCAAGTACCAGTGCCTCCCCCTGGGTATAGTTCTTCTTGGGGGTACCCTCCAGGGTCATGCCTGTGGCGTAGGTTTTGGGGGGCTCGCTGCCTTCCGTAAAGCAGAGCTTATTTTTATCCGCCCCCAGGGGATCATCCGCCCGGTTCATCTCCGGCTTGGAGACGGCCCGGTTGCTGCCGGTGGTAGCCTTGCCGATGGTAGAAAGCTCAATATACTGCTTCAGGGCAACACAGTTGATTTCTTCCTCGTAGCTTGCAACGCCGCCGTTGCCATCGGAAACGTATTTGGAGGTATTGTAATAATAGGTATTGCCCCGGAACCCGTTGGGTACGGCGCTGGTATCCACATGGGCCACAGCCCCGATACCATCCTCCGCGTTCTCGTAGTAGTTCCCGGTGATGACCATATTGGCATTCAGGGACTGCATAAAGCCGATAATGCCCCCGGCGTATTTTCCGGTGCAGGAGACAAAGCCCGTAAAGCGATTGTTCTGGATATAGCCAACGCCGTTGTCCCAGAACTGCTGGACGCAGCCTTCCGCACCCAGGATGCCGCCTACGCCGTTTTTGCCGAAGACAATCCCGTCGCCGGTGCAATTTTGGATCACCACGCCTCTGGCGTTGGGAGCGGTTACCAGGCCCCATCCGGTACCTGCGTAGCCGCCGCCGACGATGCCGCCTGCGTAATTGCCGGAAGCGGTAACGGAGCCGGAAAAGCTGCAGTCTGTAATTTCAAAGTCGCCCATGGACTGGCCCTTGTTTCCCACCAGGCCGCCCACCCAGTCTACGCCGTACACATCCGCGGCGCTGGTACAGTTGCGGACATAGCCATTGAATTCCCCGGCGAAGGCACCGATGTGGCTTTGCTTCCGGTCGTAGCCGACGGTGACCCCGGATTCTACGGTGCAATCCTCGATGAGCAGCCGGTCCTCTCCCGAGGCGTAGCCGCCGATAAAGCCAGAATACAGGGTTTTGGTGCCCTTTACCAGGGTCACCCGGTAGAATTTGGCGTAGTACTTCTCCACCTTGTCTTCCACATAATGGCTGACCAGGCCGTAGTCCTGGATCTTGGGCCCATAGAGCTTTAAATCATGGATCACGGCTCCCCGGGTCCGGGAAAACAGGGCCTTGCCGCCCTCCGGGATGGTGATCTGGTGTCCGCCGCCGTCAAAGTCCCCGGTAAAGGGGGTATCCTCGTCGCCGATGCCGTCCCAGGTTCCGGTGATGGCAATGTCATTTTCCATGCGGAAATAGCCCTTGGACCGTTCGTCCCCTTCCGTGACCCAGGTATCCAGAAGCCGCAGGTCCGCTTCGGTGGTTAAATGGTAGGGGCTTTCCTGGGTGCCGGAGCCTGTCAGCGCGGTTTCCGGGGCCAGCAGAAGCACCGGCTCCTCCAAAAGCTCCCCGAGCTCCTCTTCCTGGGCCAAGAGCAGCACATAGCTTGTTTCCTCCGTGCCCTCCCCTTTCAGGCGCAGGGTCAGGGTATTTCGGTTTTCCGGGTCCCACAGGCAGGTATTGTCCTCTACCAAAGCGTCGTTTGCGTAGATTGGGATGCCCTCCGGCCCGGAAAGGGTGACGGTGATTTCCTCCGCTGCCGGGAACTGCACCTCATAGCGGAAGCAGTCCGGATCAAAGGCCGGATCCAAGGGGATTTCGTTCCCCTCGGCATCCTGCAGCTTTAGTGCGTCCAGTGCCGCCGATTTTGGGGGTGTTTCCGGCTCTGTGCTTTCTTCTGCCGGTTCTTCCGACGGAAATACCGTCCCTTCCGTCGGGGATACCGGTTTTTCCGTCGGGGGGACCGGTTTTTCCGTCGGGAGGACCGTTGTTTCTGTGGGCGAAGACGCCGTCTCCTCTGTATTGGAGGGCAGCGCGTAGCCCTTATTGGGGAGCAGAACCCCGAGCATCATCCAGGCGGCCAAAAATCCGGCCATTATTCTTCGCATAGTCGATCCCCTTTGCTAAAAAGCGGTGACAGCTCCCCCAAGGGGGAGCGGAGTCTTGGAAACTCCCCCTTCCCCTGGTGGAGAAGGGGGATAAAATGGATGCTTACTTCTTTACAGAAGGTGTGATGGTTACAAAGCAGGTGGCGGTCAGGCCGGTGCCGTCGTTGGAGGAGACGGTGACCATTACCTTGGTATTCTTCGTCACCTTCTTGGTGGTGAGCTTTCCGGAAGAAGAGATCTTCGCGCCCACGTTGTTACTGCTGACGGTCCAGGTCAGCTTCTTGTTGGTGGGATCCACGGGGTCCAGAATGGCTTTCAGCTGCAGGGACTTGCCGCCTTCTACCGTCTGGTCTTCCAGGGTCAGGCTCTTCAATTTCTTGATGATGTTCAGCTTGAAGGAGGCCTTCTTGCCGGAGCCATCCTTGGCAGTTGCCGTGATGGTGACGGTGCCGGCCCTGCAGCAGGTGACCTTACCGGTTCCGTCCACAGCAGCGATCTTAGCATTGGAGGACTTCCAGGTAACAGCCTGCACAGCCTTGACGGGATACACATTGGCGCTGAACTGGATATTATCCGCCTCGGTCATGTTCCATACCAGGGTGCCGGTGGTCCGCTCGTGGTTCACGTCGGAGATGGTCACGCCCAGAGCCACGGGGTTAATGGTGATCTCTTGGGTGGCTTCCATGCCGCTGCCGTCCTTGGCCACTGCCTTGACGGTAACGGTCACGGGAGAAGTCAGGCCCTTGTTGGCGCTGACCACGCCGGAAGAAGAAATCTTGGCGTAGCGGCTGCCGCTTACCATGGACCAGGTGACGGCCTTCTGGGAAGCGTCGGCGGGCTGTACCGCAGCCTTCAGAGCCAGGGACTTACCGGAGGCGACGACCATAGAGTCCTTGTCGTTCTTGGTCACAATGGTGATGCCGTTTACCAGATTGGTGACCTTCAAGGTAACGGCTGCCTTGGTCTTCTTGTCTGCGGTGGCCGTCAGCTTGACGGTACCGGTCTTCACGCAGGTGACCTTGCCGGTTTCGTCGATAGTGGCGACCTTGGTGTTGGAGCTTGTCCAGGTCACATCCCGGGTCTCTTCCACAGCGCCATCGGTGGTATCCAGGGTGTAAGCCTTCAGCGTCAGCTCTTCGTTCACGTTGCGGACAACCTTCCCATTGGTCACGTACTTGTCGCCGGACTTGAGGATCAGGCTCTGCACATTCTTAGGCAGGATGGTGAGGGTGATCTCATTGCTTTCTACCGCTGCCGCATCCTTGCTGACGGCGTAAATCTTTACCACGTGAGGCTCGTTCACGGTCTTGGCGGAAACCTTGCCGGAGGTGGAAACGCTGACGTAAGCGCTGTCAGAGGCGTTTACCAGCTTGAAGGTCACGCCGGAAACGGTGGGCTTCACGGGATCGGTAGTGGCCTTCAGGGTCAGGCTCTTGCCGCTGCGCAGGGTGTGATCGGCAGGCTCCCCAATGGTGACAGACTTGGTCAATACACCAACCTGCAGCTTTACGGTGGCGGAAATACGGCTGCCATCGGTAGAGGTAGCGGTGACGGTCACGGTACCGGTCTTACCGGCAAAGGAGACGGTGCCCTCGGCATCGATCTGGGCGATCTTCGTATTAGAGGACTTCCAGGTGACCTCCTGGGCCAGCTCGTCGGGATACACCTTGGCGGTGAGTGTCAGGGTCTCCTCTTCCACAGCGTTCAGGCTCAGGGTCTTACCGGTGACGTTATCGCCGTCCTTCCAAATTTCCACCTGGGTGACCTTGGGCAGAATGGTAACGACCTGCTCAACAGTGCCCTCGTAGCTGCCCTTCAGGGTGCCTACAAAGGTCACATCGTGCTTGGTCAGGACGGTTTTTGCCTTTACGGTACCGGCAGCGGAAATGGTTGCGTAAATGCTGTCCTGAGGATCTTTCAGGGTCCAGGTAATGTCATTCTTACCCAGGACCTTACCGTTCTTGCCCAGGACCTTCAGGGTGGTGGACTTGCCGGAAAGCAGCTCGGTGGCGTTGGTCTTATCCGGCTTGGGGGTGACGGGCGGCTCCTTGCCGTAGTTTTCGCCGTCCTCTTCGTAGGTGTAGTCGTCGGTGTAGTGGAGAATGATCTGGTCGTTCTCGTTCACAAATCTGGCCGACACGCCTACCTCGGGATGCTTGCCGTTCACGGTGTACATCCAGCCGGAGTTTTCGCCGTTGTTCTTTTCGCTCAGGCCGTTGACGCCCCGGATATAGTAGGCTCCGTATTGCTCGCTGTAGTATGCGTCAAGCTCAATGTCCTTGGACTTGGCTACCCGCTGGAGCACATCCCATACGGTTTCCGTGGTATCCGCTTCTACGCTGGTCTCCTCTGCCCAGGCAGTCAGGCCGCCCCGGGCCAGACCGTGAGGCTCATCTACCGCGCCGTGCTTTTCGTCGCCCAGGATGGAGACGGAGACGGTGATCTTCACGGATTCCGGCTTTACGGTTACAGTAATATACGCCACGGCATCGCCGTATTTCAGGGTAATCGTCTGGATGCCCACCTTGTTCTGATCGTAGCCTTCCACGGTCACGTCGCTCAGAGCCACATCGGTGGTGGTGCCATTGGACCAGCTGGCCGTCAGCACAATGCCGGTCAGGTCCAGCTCGTCGCCGACGGTGTATTCGGTCTTGTAGGTACCGCTGGCCGTCAGCTCGTAGCAGATGGGCTCGGTGCTTCCGCCAACCACCCGGCAGAGCTTGTCCGCATCCTTGCCCAGAGGATCGTCGGTACGGTTGTGGTTCGCTCTCCAGGCACAACCAGCAACGGTAGGCAAATCATCTGTACCATTACCGGAATTGAAGATAACCGTGCCATCCATTCCGGTTGCCGTCTCGCAACTGGTATCTACATACAGTACAAAACCAATACCCTTATCCGTATTGGAATAGGTATTACCCAGGATGTCATCCCACTTGTTCAGGCTCTTGTAATAACCAATGATGCCGCCGACATACTTGCCGCCGGTAGCACTGACAGTGCCGGAAAAGTTATTGGCTTTAAGGCTATACGCATTCCAAGCCTGGGCAACATAGGTGTCGCCGCCAAGAATGCCGCCGACCTTATCATGACCGGTAATCGATCCGGTAACGGTATTGTTGTTGGCCGTGACCTTAATGCCGTTGGGCGCTGTCTGGTTGGTGTAGCCGCCTCCGACAATACCGCCCGCATGGTCGCCACTGGCTACCACGCTGCCGTCGAAGGTGCATCCACTGACAGAACACAGGCCCAAAGCGTTATCCCGGCAGCCCAGGATACCGCCGACATAGTTTACGCCATAAACCGTTGCGCTGCTCTTGCAGTTTTCAATCACGCCGTGCAGCCGTCCCGCAATAGCGCCGATCATGCTCTGGTCTTTGTCGTAACCGATAACAACACCATCTTCCACTGTGCAGTTTCGGATAGCCACTGTGCAGCTGGCACTGGCACCACCGAAAGCATTCTCGCTATTCAGTTCGGCGCCAATCAAGCCTGCCTTTTTTGTCTGCGTTCCCGTTTTCAGCGTAACATTATCGATAACAATTGCAGTTCCATCCAAACCATATCCATGATAACTATTGACAAGGCCATAGCCATCAATTTGGGAACCATAGATATTCAGGTTGCTGACGCTGGCGTTCCACACATAGCCCAGCAGCGGCAAACCGCCAGCTGGAATGGTTAAGGTATGGTCCGCTCCGTTGATAATGCCCGAGAACGCATTCAGATTGTTCCCCTTATCAATAAGGTTACTGCCATCCTTGGTACAACCTATGGGTTGCCAATCGTTCGGGAGGATTACATCTTTCTCGAACTCGAAGTGCTGCCCGACAAATGCGTTTCCATCCGCAACAGCTTCCCGAATTGCAATCAGGTCATCTGCACTGGTGATTAGATACGGTTTATCGGAAGTGCCCTCGCCGTCCAGTGGCAACTTGTTCTTCACAATTTCAACTTTAACGCAGTTGGTCTTTACTTTGGGATAGACCTGATCATTAAAGAAGTAACTATTGATTTCGCAATAGTACCACTTTGTGCCGACTTCATCGGACGGTGCGACATAAACAGATAGATAACCGTCCAGCCTACGTGTCGAATCTGAGGCATCTTTAATTGCCTGCGCATTGGTTCCGTTTTCATCATCGCAGCTATACCACTGAAATTGCGGAATACCCTCCTCCGGATAGGCAGTAAGAACAGATAAAGAGGCCTGTGCACCGATTGGATACTCGCCACCCACAGGTTGTGTAAGAATTGCAGGAGGCGGAATATTTACAATATCCAGAAAAACAACGTTAATATCGGGAAGTTTATACTCATATCCACTTGATAATGTTAAAAGACATTTGAACTGATACGAAGCTTTACTACTAGAGGTTGTGTCAACTGTGATTGTAGCCTCATTTTTTTCAAGCGCAGTATCCCACCGCGTCCAATGGTATACCGTATCATCATCTACATTGCTTACAACAGCTTTTATTGACAGCTTGTCATACTGCTTTATTTTAGGAATGTTATACGTACCAGAGTCATTTACCGCTTCATATTCTATCCCATTCAGTGTATAGATATATTTCTCGAAAACTGGTTTTGTTTTAGGTGGATCGTCTACAATGATATGCAGCTTATAAACGCCCTCTGCAATGTTATAAGAGCTTTCACGGCTTGTAATCCGTATCTCGAAATCTTTGCTCGTTTCCTCACCTGGCGTGTAGATGATTTCCGCAGCACGGACAGATTGCTGGGTATCCACTCCATTACTGATTGAGCAATTGCTATCAGCGAAAATTTGTCTAAATCCACCAGAAACGTAAATTTTGTACGATTCATTGCGTACAAGATGCACCTCGTAGGTCGATGCATCCGTTCTAGTAATATTCCTCAGCCGGTCATATGTATCCTGATTTTCAACAATAATCTCCCTGAGAGAATTGTATAGAGAGAACAAGAGCGATACAGAGTTGCTGCTTCCCTCAAAACTGAAGCTGAAATCAGAATACTTCAATGCGGGTGCTCCATCAACAAGCCCAGATGTATTTTTGCCCCAGCCGTCATAGTAACCTGTGATATTTACTGTGCCATTTTCGGAGTGGACGGTTTCTTCATGTTCCACTCCTCCTGCCCAGCTGGTATATGTTACCGTGAATGGTGTCTGGAAATCTTCTGGTGCTTGCACCATGATAGACTTTGCATCTGTCGTATATTCAACTGCATATGAAGGTGCATACAGCGCATAGGAACCATCTTCTGTTTGTCTGACTGTCAACGAAATGTCTGCACAAATCGAATCGGCCATTTCAGCACTGTACAGCGAGAATTGGAATTTGGTTAAATCAATGTTACCAGATTCACTGTCTGCCGCTATGACCCTCACCTTACACGATGCCTGGAATCCGCCGTCGTTTGTAGTTGCGGTAATGACCGCTTCGCCAACCCCAATAGGTGTTACTTTTCCACGTGCATCCACTGTAGCAACTATTTCATTGTTAGATGTCCATACTACACTAGTGTTCGTTGCGTCATTCGGAGTAATTGTAGCAGCAAGCTGCGCAGGCTCATCCTTTAACTTTAGTTCGAGTTCCGCCTTGTCCAAGGATATACCTGTAACCGCAATGTTTCTTCTATCCATGAGCGCAGTCAGACAATCATTTCCGGTGCTAACCGTAACATTGTTCCACTGTGCCTGCGTACCAGTATAGTGGGCCGCTTTTAGCTTTGTGCACTTTGCAAACGCATTCGCTCCCACTGTTTGGAGGGATACAGGAATTGTCACGCTTTCCAGAGCCGTCGCTCCGTTGAAACAGCTGGCCGGAATTGCCGTGATACCTTCTTCCAGAACGACTTCAGTCAAACTTGCGCAGTTGTAAAACGCATAGTTGTCGAGAGTCGCACCTCCGGGAAGATCAACACTTATCAGGCCGGTCCTGGAAAATGCCTGATTCCCAATCTGGATTGCCGCATTTCCAAATGTCACACTTGTGAGGCTTGTGTCTGCGCTAAACGCCTTTTTCCCGATAATTTCCACGCTCGACAAATCAGCGCTTGTTAGACCGCTTTGCGTAAAGGATTCTTCGCCAAGCTCCTTGACATTCTTGAAATTGACAGTCTTCAGAGCTGCACATTTACCAAAAGCCTGCTTCCCAACAAGCTCTACTCGATTGCTGTCACTGCCCAACGTGACAGAGGTCAACGCACTGCACGAGACAAACGCTTGAGATCCAACGGTTTTGGCGGAATCCAGAGAAACATTTCCCAGACTTGCACAGTTAGAAAAAGCCGAATTTCCAATGGTTTCTACCTTATTTAACTGAATGCTGGACAGTTTTGTGTTGCCGTCAAATGCAAAGGTCCCAATTTTAACAAGCGAATCAGGCAAGGTCACTTCTTCAAGAGTGGTATACTGTCTGAACGTATTCTCACCAATTGCGGTGATGCCGTCCGTGATTTCCACTTTGACGATAGAACTCTTATACTGATACCACGGCGCATCGGTCCCGCCAGAGTTGCAGTCAGGCATATCACCGCTGCCACCAATGGTCAGCAACCCGGTTTCTTCGTCAAAATCCCACTGTATTTGACTTCCCCAAGTGCCATTGACGGCGGACGTGCGAATACTACTCTCGTCTTCTGCTTCACCGTATGTTTCTAGGTCAGCAAATCCCGTAACTGTAATTAGGCATGAAGCAGAGAAATTTCCATCTTCGCTCACTGCTGTAACCGTTGCCTCACCCACTGCAAGCGGGGTTACAACACCAGCCGTCACGTCAGCAACATCCGGATTAGAACTGCTCCATGCAATTGTTTGATTGTCCGCATTCTCCGGTTCAATGATAACCAGAAGTTGAATCGGCTTATCTGTAATTGTCAGCTGAATTTCCGATTCGCTCAAATAAATACCGGATACCGAAACGAATTCATTTTCGGCATCCTCGTCAGCTGTACCATATGCTTCAACATCAGATGCCTCTCCCAAAATGGGAGTAACATCACTTTCGTTGGTTTCTGGCGCATCCTGCTGTTCCAGCACCACATCTTCACCAACGGATTCTGGAATCTCGATACTTTCATCAGTATTTCCATTACCATCAGGTAAATCTGCATCACTTTGTGCGATTACCGTATCTTCGTTAGCGACTTCAAGTTGCTCAGCAAACGAAGCTACAGGCATATTGGAGAGCAGGAGGGTCATGGCAAAAAACAACGACAATACTCGTCTTAACAACACATTCAAGCCCCTCTCGACAAAAATAAAAGCAGGAGGGGCTTGGCCCCTCCTGCTGAACAGTGTTAATTATGCTGCGTAGTAAAGTTCGTAAGCACTGAAATCAAACACAATAATCATCCCATTGGTAACAGGATAATTATTGCCGTAGTATGCAGGCACTTCAAATCCGTTGCCCTGGTTAAATGCAATGTTCCAGCCGCTCCCGGAGTACTTCGTGTACAAAACGTTGTTAACTTCTACTTCTTCGGTCTTAGATTCACCGGTAAATCCAGCGACGGAGCTAATATAGCCACCGTTGGGGGTATTCCATGTATCCCATCCACCGGTGTAAGAATAGTTGTTCTTAGTCAACGCACAGGCAATCGCATCCAGAACATTGACGGTGGTAGATGTGGTATCAGGATTCTTATAGCTGGCTCTGTACCCCGCCAGTTCTGCGGCAGTAATCGCACTGGGCTTTACCTCATATTTCTTTACATAGCTCGTAGGCACACCGCCTATGTATGCCTGGGGAATCTGATTTCCATTGGAATCAATGCCGCCTTTGGTGAACTTACCCCTGGTAATGTATACCGTAACAGTAGCTCCCTCCGGGCTGGCTGCCATCGCAGGTACGGCAAAGCAGACAACCATTGCCAGTACCAACAACAGGGACAGTGCTTTTCTCATGTGTTTCATAACTTTTTTCCATCCTTTCAGATTTTTATTTATGCTCACGATATTTCTATCGGTA
>OIZO01001100.1_pt1 | contig 15171 bp, 13 predicted proteins | sample 1588551 | NCBI WGS metagenome assembly OIZO01 (sample SAMN03283271) | human gut metagenome | biome: human-associated habitat; material: feces | host: Homo sapiens | place: Peru | collected 2012 | reverse complement strand
ATTGCTACGAGCAACCAGAGCTGATTATTTTCACGATCCACGAAATTGATGGAGATAGGACGGCGAAGCATGGTAGTAGGCGAATGGTCTACTCTTACTTCTACGAATTGGCCAGGCAAGATTTCAGGCAAAGGTTTCTCATCGGTAAGCTTAATCAAAACGTGCTTATCGCTAAGCGCCTCTACAGAAACCACCTTCAGGTCGAGAACATATTTTTTCATCTTATTGCTAATTTTTAATATGCTTATTATATAATGTACGTATATTATAATAGGTACGCGTAGCTTCCGGTTACGCCCACCTACGTTTCTACGATGCAAAGGTACATCAAAAATCCGAATTTACGAAAAGAAAAGAGATATTTTTTCTTTATCGCCGCTCCTATGTGTTTGTTTTAGGGTTCTCCAATCCCTACTTTATTTCTTAGGAACGAAGGTTTCCCAGGTCTGATCATCGTAGAAAATACGGATTTCGGTAATCTTTCTTTGCGGTTTGTCTACATATTTTACCGCTGCTTGGGCGATATTTTTAGGTGTACGATTTACACCCTGCATTTGAGGCTGGTCAAAGAGCGAGGGAGAAGTAGGGGAGGCTGTGGCTCCTTCGGCTCCAAAATCAAGCATAGGCTCGGCAGAGGCGGCTCCAGAAGGCTGACTGCCCTGCTTCATCCCCTCAGCACCACCGGCTGCTCCATCCGTAATGCCCTGATACATGTCTGCAGCCCCCTCTTCGCTGCCACCCTGGGAAGCCTGGTTCTGATACATAGGAGGAGTACCGTAGAGTACCCAATAAACATTTACCTGAGGAAAACTCTTATGGATGCCATCCACAATACTGAGCGACGGATTGGTCTTCCCGTTGAAAATATTGCTCAGCGTAGCGGTCGAGATTCCGATCATCTGAGCGAAGTTTTGCTGAGTGAGGTGCTGGTCCTCCATCAGCTGTCTGATTCTATCTTTCATGCTCTAAAAATTTTAGCGTTCATTTTTCTACTGATACGATGTTTTATTTCCGAACAAGCCACTTTTGGGCCCTTTTTCGGTTGATTTTACAAAGATAAAGCAAAAATTTAGAATAACCAAACATTTCTGAATAAATTTAGATTTTTAAACTTTAGGTTTCTATTTATAAATTTAAATTACACACATTCTACTGTCCGGTTTTTAGGTTTAGTTTTATAAATATAAACCTACCAATCAAAATATATTACGAACCTTTTCTTTATAAATTTAGGCTAAATCACTGGTTATTCATACCATAAACCACCTAAATAAAGGCATATAGAGCGATTTATGCAATATTTACCCCACACCTATATAAAAGTGTATGGTTTACAAAACAACTAAAATACATAACTAACTGAGTTTTCGCTACTTACAAACTTAAAACACTACATGTATATTTATGCATTCATAACCATAAACACTCTATTTTACCTTTATTTTTATAAATATAAACATAAATTCGTGTATTTAGTTTTCTTGTATTTATGTTTATAAATCGAAATCACCCGTTTTGATTTATGAATTCAAAAACGTAAACTTAGAAAACATAAACCTTAACAAATGCAAACGACAGATTTCAGACAACAGAAAATGGCAAATTTTTCCATTTCTAGCGTATTCCAGCCCATCGGCAAGGAAACGGGCAAATTCGCGAGTAATGAAGAGGGTTAATTTGTGTAAGTTACTGATAACCAATAAAGTTAAGTCTATTTTCAGGCAAAAACGAAAAATGGGCATCTAGCTCGAAAAATCGCTTAAATTCCCCATTTTTGCCAAAAAATCGCCCAAAATGAACCCAGGTAAGCGCCCCAAAAAGAGCCAAAAATCGCCTATTTCGGGCAAATTTATAATGCTAAACGCTAGTTGGCTGCTTTCTGGGAACAGACGGCAAAGAAGGCCGAAAACGGAAACGAGCTCCTGCCAAGAGAAAACTCTCAGCAGGAGCTCGCCTACTCTCCCCCACCTCGCTCTTCAGCATCAGTGAAGGATAAAAAAGATGAGTTCTTTCATCAGTTCACCCACCGGAGTGGATGGATTATCCAGTCCCTTTACCTTCGCATCCACCTCCTTAAACTTCTCAATAATCGCCATCACTTTCACGCCCGTATAGTTCCTCATTCCTGTAATATATTCGCGCGCCGCCCAAGCTCCGCGCAAATCCAGGAATTTTGCGAGCTCATTTTCGTTCTGCCTGTTGGGTGCATAATAAGCAATCATCAGGTTTTGGAAATAAGTAAAGAGCATCGGGAGAAGCGTGAAGAGAGAACCGCTCTTCGGATTGCTGTCAAAATAATTTATTATCTGATTTGCCTTGAACACATCACGGCTGATGATGGCACTTCTCAACTCGAAGGCATTGAAGTCTTTGCTCACTCCTATTTCTCGCTCCACAATCTCCGGAGTAACACGCCGGTCGTTCTCTGGGAGAGAAATGAGCAGCTTGTCGAGCTCGGAAGTGAGTCGGTGCAAATCTGCTCCCACATGATCCGCCACCATCTGGGTAGCTTTGGGTTCAATGGTTGCCTTTCGGGTCTTGAGATATGTCTCGATAAAGCCCGGCAGATTTCGGTCGTAGAGCTTTTTGCTCTCAAAAACGACACCCGCCTTGGCAGCGAGGGCAGAAAACTTTTTACGACTGTCGAGCTTGCCGTTTTTATGACAGAAAACAAGGATGGTTGTTTTTACCGGATTTTCGAGGTACTTCTCGAGTGCTTCCAAATTCCGCAAATTCTGAGCCTCTTTTACCACCACCACTCTATACTCAGACATCATCGGGTAGCCCTTGCACAAATCTGCCACCTGCGCACCCGTAACATCTGCTCCGAAAACCACCGTCTGATTGAAGTCACGCTCCTCAGGCTGGAGCACATTTTCAGAAATGTAGTCGCAGATTTTATCTATATAAAAAGGTTCCTCGCCCATCAGCACATAGACGGGAGAATACTTCCGAGCCTTCAAATCTTTCATGATTGACTCGTAACTTATTGCACTTTTCTTTTCTACCATTGGATTATTTTTTGTAACTTTGCACCCAGCAAACTCCGGGGCGCGGACAAGCATTTGCTCCGCCTCCAGGTTCGCAGTTTTCTGAGGTGCAGTTTTCAGCTGCACTTCGACTGCAAAGTTACAAAAAATAAATTGAACTGCCTATATAAAAGAGGTAGTTTTTGAAAATGAGGTATGGTTAAAAGAAGAAAAGAAGCCATATCGGAAACAGAAAAGAAAGAAACATAACCATATATATAATAAGGTATAGAAAAAAATGATTCGCTTAAATTTGCCATCTTTCGACATCAAGATTTCGGGCTCAAAACAGCATCCCCAGATATTGGATGTGCTGCGCCGGAAGTTCATCACGCTCACTCCCGAAGAGTGGGTGCGCCAGCATTTCGTTCATTTTCTCATCGAGCACAAGGGGTATCCTGCCTCTCTGCTCGCCAACGAAATCCAGCTGAAATGTGGCGACAAGGTGCTGCGCGCCGACAGTGTGCTCTACTCCCGTGAGCTGCAGCCCCGCATGATCATCGAGTACAAAGCCCCCCACATCCCCATCACGCAGAAAGTGTTCGACCAGATTTCGGTCTACAATCTTCTGCTCCATGTCGACTTTCTGGTGGTGAGCAACGGGCTGGAGCATTACATCTGCAAGATGGATTATGAAAGTAAAAAATATGTATTTTTAGAGACCATTCCCGATTATTCCGATTTATTGACATTATGAGAGCGTCGGGGGCTAGTTCAGAAGTTTTTAAACAGAGCTTCCACAGCCTTCAAAATTTGCGAATTTCCGCCCAACAGGCCATCCGTTTTAGAATTCGCGAATTTTGGAGGCTTTTTTTCTGCCCCTTTTTCCTTCCCTTTTTGAGCACTCCCTTTCCTCTCCCTTTTTGAGCACTCCTTTTTCTCCCATCCCCTTTCTCGCGTTATTTTTTAATAAAAAAACCCATTTTCATTTTGTAGTCTCCTCCTTTTGCATTATCTTTGCATCTAATATATATAATAAGGTATAGACTGCCAGCAGGCAGACAATCTTAAAAGAATAGAAAGATACGAAGAACAGAAAGAAATGGAGAATAAAAAGATAAAAATCGCCGTAGCCGGAACAGGATATGTAGGCCTGAGCATCGCTACCCTGCTGAGCCAGCATCATGAGGTGGTGGCAGTAGACGTGATTCCCGAAAAGGTGGAGCTCATCAACTCGCGCCGCTCGCCTATCCAGGACGAATACATAGAGAAATATCTGGCTGAAAAGGAACTCAACCTCAAAGCCACAACCGATGGAGAAGAAGCCTATAAGGATGCCGACTTCGTAGTGATTGCCACACCAACCAACTATGATCCGGTGAAAAACTACTTCGACACCTCGCACGTAGAAGAAGTCATCCGACTGGTGATGCAGGTGAATCCCGATGCCATCATGGTCATCAAGAGCACCATCCCGGTTGGCTACACCGAAAGTATCCGCCAGAAAACGGGCAGCAAGAACATCATCTTCGCTCCCGAATTCCTGCGCGAGAGCAAGGCACTCTACGACAACCTCTACCCGAGCCGCATCATCGTGGGACGGCCAGACGGCGACGAGCGACTGGACCAGGCAGCCCGCACCTTTGCAGAACTGCTGAAAGAGGGAGCCATCAAGCAAGACATAGAAACCCTGTTCATGGGACTTACCGAGGCAGAGGCGGTGAAACTCTTCGCCAACACCTACCTCGCCCTGCGCGTGAGCTACTTCAACGAGCTGGATACCTACGCCGAAATGAAGGGCCTCGACACCAAGGCGATTATCGACGGAGTGGGGCTGGACCCTCGCATCGGCACCTTCTACAACAACCCTTCCTTCGGATACGGCGGCTACTGTCTGCCGAAAGATACCAAGCAGCTGCTCGCCAACTATGCCGATGTGCCTGAGAACCTGATTCAGGCGATTGTAGAGAGCAACCGCACCCGCAAGGATTTCATCGCCGACCGCGTGCTGAACATGGCTGGCTACTACGATTATGCCAACCAGAACAACTTCAGCGAGGAGGAAGAGAAGCCTTGCACCATCGGCGTATACCGACTCACGATGAAGAGCAACAGCGACAACTTCCGCCAGAGCAGCATACAGGGTGTGATGAAGCGCATCAAGGCAAAGGGCGCGCAGGTCATCATCTTCGAACCTACGCTGAAAGACGGAACCACCTTCTTCGGAAGCCGCATCGTAAACAACCTGGATGCCTTCAAGCAGCAGAGCCAGGCCATCATCGCCAACCGGTATGACAAATGTCTGGATGATGTGGAAGAGAAGGTTTACACCCGCGATATTTTCAGAAGAGACTGATCTGAGTTTAAAGTTAATAGTTAAAAGTTAACAGTTGAAAGCAGAAAACAGAAAACAATAAATTATTAAAATAGAAAAAAATGGCAAAATTAGTAATCAATTCCTACGAGGAATTTGCATCTCACCTCGGTGAGAAGTTAGGAGAATCAGACTGGTTGCAGATTGACCAGGACCGTATCAACAAGTTCGCAGACGCTACACTCGACCCACAGTGGATTCACGTAGACGTAGAGCGCGCCAAGGTAGAGAGCCCTTACCACAGCACCATCGCTCACGGTTACCTCACCCTCTCAGTACTCCCTTACCTCTGGCAGCAGATTATCGAGGTAAACAACCTCAAGATGCTCGTAAACTACGGCATGGACAAGATGAAGTTCGGTCAGCCAGTCATCACCGGTTCACGCGTGCGCCTGGTAGCCACTCTCCACGACATCCAGAACATCCGTGGCATCTGCAAGACCAGCATCAAGTTTGACATCGAAATAGAAGGTCAGCGCAAGCCAGCCCTCTCAGGCATCGCTTCTTTCCTCTACTATTTCAACAACTAAAAGATGGCAGCAGGTAAATGGATTGGTGGTGTGCTCGGTTTCATTACAGCCGGTCCGCTGGGAGCCCTGGCAGGCTATGCCCTCGGTTCCCTCTTTGAGCACGGACTGGATGCGGTAAACCGCGACGGCGACCACCATTACAACAACGCCTACGATGCCTACAGCGGCCAACAGCACAGCGGCCGCCAGGGCTTCGGCAACCAGGGCTACAGCCGCCAGCAGAGCTATGAGGGAGAGCGAAACTCCTTCATGTTCTCGCTGCTGGTGCTCAGCTCCTACATCATCAATGCAGATGGCAAGATCATGCATTCCGAGATGGAGATGGTGCGCCGCTTCCTGCGTCAGAATTTCGGCGAGGCTGCCAAGCAGCAGGGCGAGGAAATCCTCCTCAAACTCTTCGAACAGCAGAAGCAGATGGGCATGCAGCAGTACCGTTCGGTGATACAGGACAGCTGCCACCAGATACGTGCCAACATGATGTATGAGCAGCGCCTGCAGTTGCTCAATTTCCTCGTCATGATTGCCAAGGCCGATGGAGTTGTGAATCCTCAGGAGATTCAGGCGCTCAAGGAGATGGCCATCCACATGGGTCTTTCAGCCGAGGATGTAGACCAGATGCTGAACCTGGAGAGCGGGGCTTCTTCAACCGGCAGCCTGGATGATGCCTACCGTGTTCTGGGTATCAGTCCTGACGCCTCAAACGATGAGGTGAAGACCGCATACCGCAAGATGGCGCTCAAGCATCATCCTGACAAGGTAGCAGCCCTAGGCGAAGATGTGCGCCGTGCAGCCGAGAAGAAATTCCAGGAAATCAACGACGCCAAAGACCGCATTTACAAGGCTAGAGGACTCTAGATTTCTGATTAGGAGTTAAGGAGTTAAAGGAGTTAAGACAGATGTCTTAGCTGCCTGAAACGGTTTTAGCAGCCTGAAAGCAGTCTCAGCTGCCTGAAAACGAAAAAAAAAATAAAGGCTCGCCAAGCAATTTTGGCGAGCCTTTATTGTATCTTATCGTATCTTTATCAGAAGATTATCATCCGAAAAGAGCGGAAAGAGGAGGAAGATTAATCCTCGTCCTCAGTCTTTCTTCTGCGGATAGCGCGCTTGCGCTTTGGCTTCTCCTCAGTCTTAGGAGACTCAATCTTAACACCAGCCAATTCTGGGTCGATGAGGATACGGCCGCAGTACTCACAAGGAATAATCTTCTTGTGCATCTTGATGTCCAACTGGCGCTGAGGTGGAATCTTATTGAAGCAACCACCACAAGCATCGCGCTGTACATATACAATACCCAAACCGTTGCGGGCACCCTTGCGGATACGCTTGAAGCTGGCAAGCAGACGTGGCTCAATCTTCTTCTCCAGTTCAGCAGCTTTTTCCTTCAGGTTCTCCTCTTCCTCACGAGTTTCCTCCATGATTCCGTCGAGCTCAGCACGCTTCTCTACCAAACCTCTTTCGCGGTCCTGCTTCTGTGCCAAAGCATAATCCAGGTCAGCCTGCTTTTCACGGATTTTCTGCTCACCCTCACGGATTTTCTTATTGCAAAGCTGGATTTCCAACTCCTGGAACTCGATTTCCTTGCTCAAAGTATCATACTCACGGTTGTTGCTAACAGTTTCCAACTGAGCCTGATAACGCTCTACACTTGCCTGAGCGTCCATGATCTCAGCATGCTTCTGAGACAAAGCTCTGTCAAACTGGTAGATTTCGCGATCAATGTTCTCGATACGAGTTGCAAGACCGGCGATTTCATCTTCCAAGTCCTGAACTTCCAGAGGAAGCTCACCACGCAACGCACGTTTCTCATCGATAGAAGACAAGGTAGTCTGAAGCTGATAGAGAGTCTTCAACTTCTCTTCTACTGTCAAATCTGTAGGATCTTTCTTTGCCATATTATTAATATTTTAAAAAATTATTTTTATTCTTCTTTATTTTCTTACAAAACTTCCCTTCTGCCCTCAAAAGGACAAAGAGAGAGAAAAAACAATCCCCATTAGAACCCCTAAAAGAGGGAGAGAAAAATCCCCCAATTAGCCCCTCTGAAAGAGGAAGGGAAAACTATCCCCATTAGAGCCACGAAAAATTTCTCATTTCTCATTTTATATCCCCTCTTACAAGTAAATGATCGGATTGGTATTGATTTCCGAGATTTCACACTTCACTCCCGGGCAATTTTCCGTGATGATGCTGCGGAAAATTTCGCTCGTAAACTGTTCGCTCTGATAGTGGCCGATGACGCAGATTTGGATTTCCTGCTCATGACCGAAGAACTCATGATAGTGCATTTCGCCCGTAATGAAAGCATCAGCACCAGCCGCGATGGCAGCATCCAATAGGAAAGAGCCCGCACCTCCACAGAGCGCCACCTTTCTGATAGGTCTGCGCAGCAACTGGTTGCACTGCACACATTCCGCCTGAAAACGCTCTCTGAGCATCAGCACCAGGTCGTCGGCAGCTATTCCGTCAGCATGCAGCGTGTCAGTCTCGCCAGTTATCTCACCGATCACTCCTTCTCCGCCTTTCACACCGTCAATCTCTTTCTCGCCTCCGAAGAAACGAAGGTTGCGAAGTCCGAGTTTCTCAGCTATTTTGAAGTTGACACCACCCTTCGCCGCATCCATATTCGTATGCATGGATACGATGGCAATATCGTTCTTGATAGCCTTTCTCACGGTACGCTGCACATAGTTTTCGTCTGAAATTCTCGCCAGTTTGCGGAAGATCAGCGGATGATGGCTCACGATGAGGTTACAGCCCTTTCGGATGGCCTCATCTACGACGGCCTCAGTCACGTCAAGACACAACAATGCCCCTGACACTTCTACCGCCTCTGTCAATCCAACTTGCAGGCCGGCATTATCGTATCCTTCCTGCAAGGGCAGAGGCGCGTAATGTTCAAGGGCATCAACTACCTGATATATTTTCACGCTCTTAAAATATTTTATTTTCATGCACCTTCATCGTCTATTCATGTCTTATCACACATTCCGATTAGAGTGCGAAACTACGCTTTTAGAGTGCAAAGTTACGCATTTCTTCGCAAAAATGTCACGAACACTCCTTTTGTTTAATATAATTTAATACTTTCCGATAAATTTATCCGAATACTCTTCGCCCAATTCACATTTTTTCCTTATTTTTGCAACCAAATTGTTTTTTAAAATCAGAACGCTTATGTATCACTCAACTTTACCTTTCGAATTCGTACTTCCTGCCGAATGGGAACGTCAGAGCGGCATTATGCTCACTTGGCCTCATGCTGAAACAGACTGGAAACCCTATCTGCGACAGATAACAGATACTTATCTGGAACTGGCTGATATCATTACCCGATATGAACACCTCCTCGTGGCTACTCCTATCTTGGAGAGCACCAGGTCGATGCTTGCCAAAAGACTGTCGGCCGACCAGATGAACCGTGTCCACCTCTTTGAAATCGACAGCAATGATACATGGGCACGAGATCATGGTCCAATCACCCTGGTGTGCAAATCGCAGAACTCAGGCTACATGATGCCTTTCACCCTCCTCGACTTCAAGTTTAATGGATGGGGAGAAAAGTTCCGTTGGGAGAAAGACAATGCCATCACGCAAAACCTGTATTATCAGGGAGCTTTCCAGAACTGTGCAGTCAACAACCATCAGGGATTTGTGCTCGAAGGCGGCAGCATCGAGAGCGACGGCAAGGGCACCATCTTCACCACCTCCCAGTGCCTTCTGGCGCCTCATCGCAACCAGCCGTTCAATCGCGAGCAATTGGAGAAACTTCTGAAGAATTTCTTCCAGGCGCAGCACATCGTCTGGCTCGACCATGGCAATCTGATCGGCGATGACACCGACGGCCATATAGACACCATCGTGAGAGTGGCTCCCCACGACACCTTATTATATGTAGGGTGCGATGACCCAGAGGATGAACAATATGAGGATTTCCAGGCACTTGAAGCTCAACTCAAGAAGCTCTTCACCTTCGAAGGCTATCCTTACCGACTGCTGAAATTGCCTATGCCGGACGCAATCTATGATGATGGCGACCGACTGCCGGCCACTTACGCCAACTTCCTCATCCTGAATGGAGCCGTGATTTACCCTACCTACAACCAACCAGAGAAAGACGAGGAAGCCAGAAAGCAGATCCAGCTCGCCTTCCCTGACAGAGAAATCATCGGTGTAGATTCGCTCACCATCGTCCGCCAGCACGGAAGCATCCATTGTCTCACCATGCAGTTGCCGGAAGGAGTTATCAGAATGCAGGCACCAGCCCAGTTCTAAATTGGTTTTACGAAGGATTTCATCAATTGAGATTGATTTTGTTTAAGACCTAAAAAGCTGGATTACAGGCTCTTTAGAAGGGGAAAATTTCGGAAAAGAAGAAAAGAAGGAAATTTTCGGAAGAAGAAAAATTCTCAGAAGAAGAGAAGAATTTTCGGAAAAGAAAAGAAAGATTTTCGGAAAGATTTCTCGGAAGAAGAAGAAAAGAGAGATTCTTTCGGAAGAAGAAAAATTCCTCAGAAGAAAAGAAAGATTTCTCGGAAGAAGAAGGTAAGAAGAATTTTCGGAAAAGAGAAGAAATAAGAAAAAGAAGAAAGAGAAAAATGAAACTCGGATTTTTACAGTTACATATTACGGCAGATATTGCCGACAACAAGAGTCGCCTGGCAGAAGGCATTATCGACCTTGCCCACCGCGGCGCAGAACTCATCGTATTGCAGGAATTGCACAATACGCTTTATTTCTGTCAGGTAGAAGATGTGGATAATTTCGACCTGGCAGAAACGATTCCTGGCCCCTCCACCGATTTCTACGGCAAATTGGCCAAAGATCTCGGCGTAGTCATCGTCACCTCCCTTTTCGAGCGACGTGCACCAGGACTTTACCACAATACGGCAGTAGTGATTGAGAAAGACGGAACCATCGCCGGCAAATACCGCAAGATGCACATTCCAGACGATCCTGCCTACTATGAGAAGTTCTACTTCACTCCTGGCGACCTCGGTTTCCAGCCTATCCAAACTTCCGTGGGCAAGCTCGGTGTGCTCGTGTGCTGGGATCAGTGGTATCCCGAAGCAGCCCGTCTGATGGCTCTCCAGGGAGCAGAAATTCTCATCTATCCTACTGCCATCGGCTACGCCAAGTATGATACGGAGGATGAACAGCAGCGCCAGCGTGAAGCATGGACCACAGTGATGAGGGGTCATGCAGTTGCCAACGGCTTGCCTGTAGTAGCCGTCAATCGTGTAGGTTACGAACCAGATCCAAGCGAACAGACAGGCGGAATCCAGTTCTGGGGCAGCAGTTTCATTGCCGGTCCTCAGGGCGAGCTTCTTTACCGTGCCAGCGACAATGAAGAAGAAAGCATCGTGGCAGAAATCGACATCAAGCACAGTGAGGATGTGCGCCGCTGGTGGCCATTCCTCCGCGACCGTCGCATCGAGAACTACGGAGATATCACCAGGCGATTCATTGATTAAACCGTTTTTTGCCGGAAATTCCGATAGAATATCGGGATTCCGGCATACATACATACATACATATATATATAAGGTATAGTTTTTCAGGATAAATGGAGAATTTGGAAGTGATGGTGGTACTTTTCATCATCGTAATTTTAGGTTACGTCGCCTGCAAGTTAGGATATATGGGCGACAAGTTTGACAAGAAGTTATCCAGCATGGTGGTAGATATCACCTGCCCTCTGCTGGTGCTCTCGTCTGTAATGGGCGATGAGCTGCCCGACCGCACGCTCATCCTCCCACTTTTGGGCGTAGGTTTCCTTACCTACATCCTTTTGCTTGTATTCGGTTTCGGGGTTCCCCGTCTCATCACACGCAATCATGATGATCAGGGCATGATTGGCTTTGCCCTGATGTTTGCCAACGTAGGATTCATCGGCTACCCTATCGTGTCGAGCATTTTCGGTCCGAAGGCCATTTTCTATGCAGCCCTGCTCAACATGCCGAACACATTCTTTATCTTTACAGCAGGCGTCATGCTCATCAAGGGCGAGTACAGCATTAAGCAGTTCAATCCTAAGGTACTGTTTTCTCCGGCCCTTCTTGCTGCCTTCGGGGCTGCTCTCCTGGTAGCCTTCGGGGTTCATACTCCTGATATCATTGCACGTCCAGTAACGATGGTGGGCAATGTTACGGTTCCGGCGGCTCTGATGATTATCGGTTCCTCGATGGCCAAATTGCCGTTGAAGGAGATTATCGGCAGTCCGAAGGTATATCTTTCCTCGCTTCTGCGTCTTGTGGCAGTACCTCTGAGCATCTATTTTCTGTTCAGAGTATGTGGGGTAAGCGATCAGGTCAACAACATCAATACGGTGGTCATTGCGATGCCTGTAGCGAGTTTCGGCACGATGTTCTGTCTGAAATACGGCCGCAATCCTTCGCTCATCACCGAGATGACGTTTATCACCACGGTTGGCAGCATCATCACCATCCCACTCATCACCCTCCTCTTTTCGTAACGAGAAAAAATCCCCCGGTGCCACAAAGTCACCAGGGGATTTTTATATTATCAGTAATCGTAATAATCACTATTAATTCAACATTCAACACTCAACATTCAACATTACTTCACGCAGAATTTCTTACCATTCTTGATGTATATACCCTTCTTCATAGCCCCTGTTATGCGGCGGCCGCTCAGGTCATAAATGGCATCATTTCCGGTCTCCTGATCCGATGTTACAGAATGGATGCCGGTAGACTCCAGGTTGCGGAAAGTCCTTACCTCGAGTTCATAAACCGGTTCAAGGCCTCTTACGCTGTTCACGCTTCCAGCACCAAATACGATGTTTTCAGCCAATTTACCATCCACTAGTGCATAATACTTTGATACGCCTTCATCCACCGTCAGAGAATAGTAATAAGTGGAGCCGATGACTGGTTTGCCATTATAGAAAATGCTGGAAGGATTATACCGGCTTCCTGCCTCCTCGAATGTTGCACCTTCTCCTATCTTTGTCCTGATCTCAAATGTGCGAGGTTCGTATCCGGTTGCCGGCAGACGCATTCTCCCGAAGTCCAGGTCATACAGTTCCATATACTCATCAGAGCCATTTCTCTTAGCCACAACAGTCAGATAATCACCCGGTTCCGCATCTACAGTACTCAGAACAGTAAAAGCCAATTTTGGATAGATATACCCCCGTCCAAAGTCCTTAACCGTCTTGGTGCTGGATGATACAATCTCCCGAATCTCGCCCTTAGCATTCATCAGAGCCATGGCAAGTACCCCGTCAAAGTTCTGTTTTCCTTCATTTTTGATTGGTACTGAAAAGACGATACATTTCTGTCCCTTCTTCACATCAGTAACATTCATATTCATTTCCTGAAGATAGTCAGTCATCTTCGTGAATCTCATATCGGAGATTTTTTCCTTTCCGTCAGATGGCTCCATGCCGAATACTGCCATCTGGCCAACGTTATACCGACTGGCAACTGGCTTTCCTTCTTCGTTTTGCGGATTGAGGGCTCCTATATGGTAGAAACCGTTGCAAAGACCGCCCCAGCCCCAGTTTACGCTGAAGCTATCGTCCTTGTAACCGTCTATCACGAAGGCATGACCGCCACCAATAGAGTCGAATGCAGCATAGAGCACAGGACGGTTGGCATCAATCTCCCCGCGCAACTTTTCGTTCCATTCCTCTGCGCTCCCTGCTTCTATTGACATCTGATGCGAAATCTTGCTGTAGCCGAAATACTTCTGCATGGCGGCCACCAGGTCGCTTATATACGAACCGCTACCGTCTTCAGTATACTGCATATCCACAGCCACACCGAGGTCTGACATGAGCCTTGCCACGCCGTCGAAGTCAGCAGCGTTGGTTCCGTCATATCGCACAGGCATGTTTGCCCAATCATATTCGTGCTCGAAATGAGCAGTCAGGGTCTTGCCGTCCCATTTATAGGAATGGCATCCGGTACCCTTGGCAGGATAACCGTGATACTTCATCACGATGGCACCAGCCGTTGCCGCACAGCCAACCGGATATTTGTTTGGCGTGTACTTATTGAAAGGAGCCATCTGGTCCCATTTCGCGGTATTGAGCAGCTTTTCGCCGCTGAAACCGGTTCTTGTGGCAGTCTGGTTCGCCTGATTACTGTTAGCCAGCGCTGCTATCTGCCGTTCATAACTCTTGAGCAGGTCCTTCAGTCCGTCGGGCAGATTTCCTGCATCAAATGTTCCTGTTGAGGTATACCCCAAAACTGGCGCTACTGCGTCGTCACCTGCTATAATGACGAATCCGCCTGCGTCATTGTTGAAAACATAATAAGCATCAGAGCGCGATGCGGTATTAGCCGTGCGACTCTTGGCTCTAGCTTTCTGCGGCATCTGCTTTCCCCAGAAGCTGTAAGCCTGCTGCTGTGCCTGCCATTGAGTTATCCGTTTAGCCTCCGAAGGAGAATATGCTAGCAGCAGCAACAATGCCAACATGTTTTTAAAGTGTAATTTTCGTTTCATTAGTTCTTGTTGTTTAATAATTTACTAAATATCCTCTATATATCCTAATATATATCCTGATATAAGTTCACTTGTATAAATCCACCTGAATAAGCCCAGCCTGAATATCGGGCTTCTGTAGTTTTTTAAATACTTTGTTCTGCTGCAAATATAAGAAAAATATTCGTACCAAACAAGTTTTTTCGCACTTTTTTTTCGTCCCTACCCTCATTTTTTATGTATTGCCCCCTCTTTTTACGTATTAAGCGAAAAAAAATCCCCTGATGCCACAGAAAGCACCAGGGGATTCCTATCTTTTAATTGTAATATTCAACACTCAACATTCAACACTCAACATTACTTCGCGCTTATTTTCTTGCCATTCTTGATGTATACGCCCTTCTTCATTGCCTCAGTTATGCGGCGGCCGTTCAGGTCGTAAATGGCCTTAGGGGCGGTATTCTCATCCAATGTAACAGAATGGATGCCGGTAGGCTCCAGATCCTCTACCACCTTATCAAAGTATTTAATCCAGTTCTTGGTGTATTGATAAGCCTCATATTTCGCCTTGCTGCCCGGATAGAGATGCAGCGTGCGGGTTACATCACCCTTATTGGCAAATACGCACCAGCTGATCCAGTAAGGAGCCTCCTTATGGCGCATATATACATCCTTCAATTCGAAGCAGGCAAAGAATGTGTTGCGGCCGAACTCCTCTATCGTCTCAGGCAAATCAATCTCCTTCAGATTGGTTGCCCTGAAAGCATTGAAGCCTAACTCCCTGACGCCGGAAGGCATCTGGAATTGCTCCAGATAAGTGTTGCCATAAAATGCATATTTAGGAACC
>OIZO01001099.1_pt1 | contig 15181 bp, 17 predicted proteins | sample 1588551 | NCBI WGS metagenome assembly OIZO01 (sample SAMN03283271) | human gut metagenome | biome: human-associated habitat; material: feces | host: Homo sapiens | place: Peru | collected 2012 | reverse complement strand
CTGGGTGGATAACCTCATCATGCGTCTGGTGGATATCTTCTACTGCATCCCCTCCATGCCCATCATCCTGATCCTCGGCGCCGCCATGGATAATATGCGCGTGGAGCCCGGCAAACGACTGATCTACCTGATGCTCATCCTCGGTATCCTCGGCTGGGCGGGTATCGCCCGTCTCGTCCGCGGCCAGATCCTGTCCCTGCGTGAGCAGGAGTTCATGACCGCCACCGAGGCCTGCGGCATCAGCGTCAAGAGCCGTATCTTCAAGCACCTGATCCCCAACGTCATTCCCCAGCTGATCGTGAACTGCACCATGGGTCTGGGCTCCGTCATCATCATGGAGGCTACCCTGAGCTTCCTGGGTCTGGGCGTCAAGTTCCCCTTTGCGTCGTGGGGCAACATCATCAACGACGTAAATAATACCCATACGCTGACGACCTACTGGTTCATCTGGATCCCCGCGGGTATGCTGCTGCTGCTCACCGTCCTCGCCTTCAACCTGGTCGGCGACGGTCTGCGCGATGCGTTCGACCCGAAGATGAAGCGCTGAGAAAGGAGAGGATCGGAATGGCTAAGAAACACAACGACGGTTATCTGTCCGCAAAGGAATCCCGCCGTATCTCCAAGGAGAACCGCAGGATCACCAACGAGCTGGAGAAGAAGCGGAAGCGGAAAAACGTGCCGGAGACGGAGTACCTCACTCAGATGCACGATCCCAGCAACGCCGTGGAATTCGACAACCTCCACACCTACTTCTTTACCGACACCGGCGTGGTCAAGTCCGTGGACGGCGTCAGCTTCTCCGTGCCCATCGGCAAGACCGTGGGCGTGGTGGGTGAGTCCGGCTGCGGCAAGTCCGTCACCAGTCTGTCCCTGATGCAGCTGCTGCAGCGGCCGCAGGGTCAGGTGGTGGAGGGTGAGATCCGCCTGAATCTGGGCAATAAGGCCTACGACGTCACCAAGACCCCCGACTCTGTGATGCAGCACCTGCGGGGCAACATCGTCTCCATGATCTTCCAGGAGCCGATGACCGCTCTGAATCCGGTGTTCCGCATCGGCGACCAGCTGGATGAGGTCATTGCCCTCCACGGCGAAAAGGGCCAGACGGAGGAGCAGATCAAGGAGCACTCCATCAAGCTGCTGGAGATGGTGGGCATCGCCAACAGCGAGGGCGTGTACAAGAACTTCCCCCACGAGCTGTCCGGCGGTATGCGCCAGCGCGTCATGATCGCCATGGCACTGGCGTGCAATCCCCGCCTGATCATCGCCGACGAGCCTACCACGGCGCTGGACGTGACCATTCAGGCGCAGATCCTCGATCTGCTGCGCAACCTGAAGGATAAGATCAATTCCTCCATCATGTTCATCACCCACGATCTGGGCGTCATCGCCGAGATGGCGGACTATGTGGTGGTCATGTATGCGGGACGCATCGTGGAGCAGGGCACGGTGGAGGAGATCTTCGCGCATCCCGCCCACCCCTACACCGTCGGCCTGATGGCTTCCAAGCCGGTGGTCGGCAAGCAGGTCGACAAGCTCTATTCCATCCCCGGCAAGGTTCCCAACCCCATCAATATGCCGAACTACTGCTACTTCAAGGATCGCTGCGAAATGTGCCTGGAGCGCTGCAACGGCGAATATCCCTGCGAGATCAGCATTTCTCCCACCCACCGGGTGTCCTGCTACCGCTACTATGACGGCAAGCGCCCCGATCTGGAGGATCAGGTAGAGAGAGTGCTGAACGGCACAGAGAATAAAAAGGAGGGTGAATAAGATGGCTGCGCATAAGGACAATCCGTTTCAGGATCCCAATTTCACCCCCGTGGAGTATGATCCCCAGTACATCCTGCAGGTCAACCACCTGAAGAAGTACTTCCCCATCAAGAGCGGCATGATCTCCCACACCGTCGGCCACGTTAAGGCGGTGGACGGCGTGACGTTCAACCTCAAGCGCGGCACCACCATGGGCCTCGTGGGTGAGTCCGGCTGCGGCAAGACCACCACCGGCCGCACCATCCTCCGGCTGTACGACGAGAAGACGTCCGGCCAGGTGCTGTTCAACGGGCAGGAGGTCTATGACCTGTCGCCCAAGGAGATGCGCACCATGCGCACGAAGATGCAGATCATCTTCCAGGATCCGTTCTCCTCTCTGTCCCCCCGTATGCCGGTGGGCGAGATCATCGGCGAGGCGGTGCGTGAGCACAATCTGGTGCCGAAGGCGGAGTTCGACGATTATATCGACAAGGTCATGGACAACTGCGGATTGCAGCCCTTCCACAAGGACCGCTATCCCCACGAGTTCTCCGGCGGCCAGCGGCAGCGTATCTGCATCGCCCGGGCACTGGCGCTGAACCCTGAGTTCATCGTCTGCGACGAGCCGGTGTCCGCGCTGGACGTGTCCATCCAGGCTCAGATCCTGAACCTGATGCAGGACTTGCAGCAGGAAAAGGGCCTGACCTATATGTTCATCACCCATGACCTGTCCGTGGTGCGGCATATTTCCACCCACATCTGCGTGATGTACCTGGGCCAGCTGGTGGAGACCTGCCCGTCCAAGGAGCTGTTCAAAACGCCTTTGCACCCCTATACCAAGGCGCTGCTCTCCGCGATCCCCTCCACCGATATCCTGCATAAAAAGGAGCGCATTCTGCTGCGCGGCGAGCTGGTGTCCCCGGTGGACCCCAAGCCCGGCTGCCGCTTTGCCGCCCGGTGCAACTACGCCTGCGACAAATGCCATCAACACCAGACCCTGGAGGAGGTCACCCCCGGCCACTTCGTCTCCTGCTGCCGGGTCAGAGAGATAAACGAATAACAGGATACACTGAATAAAAAGAAGGATCCATGGAAATCCGAAGCTGCACTTGTCAAGAAAAAGTAGACACTAAAAAAGGCAAAATTACAGGAAGCCCAGTTCGGTCTTGTACTGAACTGGGCTTTTGTAGCCCAAGGCAGCAGCCGGACGGAGATGATTGAAGAAATAAACGTACTGATTTAGCAATTCCGGCAAGTTGTCTGCATCTGCAAGTCCGTAGTCCAGATATAATTCTTCTTTGATCCAGCCATTTAGTGCTTCAATAATTGGGTTATCTGTTGGAGTTCCCCCTCGCGACATTGACCGAAGTATGTTATAATGTTCATGGGCGTGGCAAAATGCCCTAGAGGAGTAGACGGCTCCCTGGTCGGTGTGGAAGACTACCTGGGGTTTCTGCTCCTCTTTTTTGCCTGCCAGGCTATTCAGCTTGTCCAGGCAATGGTAATAGGGCTTGTTATCTCCTGCGATTGGAGAAACACTGTGGGCAATGATCTCGTTGTTGAATGTATCTAACAATAGTGTCCATTCCCATTGCTTTCCATTGTTCTTGAGTATTGTCATATCCGACACCACAATCTGCAGTGGTGCCTTTGCATTCCAGTGTCCCTTCACAAGGTTCTCATACTTGATGCTTTCTTCTCCCGGTGGCCGGTATCTGCACTTTCTAGCTTTGGAACGTATCCCGGCAGCTTTGCAGCATTTATGTGCCAGATTGTCAGAAAACACCCATCCTGTATTATGAAAGATATTTCTGGCAAGACGATGATAACCGAGGGATGGGTGTAATTCATGTTCCTCATGAAGCAGTTGTGTAAGCAGAATACGATCCTGTTCATAGCGGTTGAGCTTCCCTTGCCGTGATTTCCACTTGTAATATCCAGAACGGTTGATTCCCATAATCTTACACAGAAAGTCTACTGGATACTTTACTTTGAGTTCTTCGAGAACTTCGTAGTCTTTCCGCTGCCAGTAACGTATTCCCTGTTTGCACCAACCCCTTCCACCCAATACCCTTTTTTTAACCGGGCTATTTCTACTTCCTGCTTTGCCACCAGCAGCCGCAGACGTTCCACCTCTGACAGCGACTTACTACGATGAAGAGCTGCATAAGGATTCCCGTTGTGAGGCTCCAAGGCGTCCTCTCCGTCTTGTAAGTATCGCTTGACCCAGCTGGATACTAAGGCGTTTCCGATGCCGTAATCCCTTTCAATTTGTCTTACAGAAATATGATCTTCCAAATGGAGCCGAACATATTTCATCTTTTCTTCTTTGCTGTATTTTCTATGTGGTGTCCCTTTCTTGCCCATATCTTCACTTCCTTTCCATATTCATTATACTACGAAAAAAGTAGACACCCACACTTTTGTGAGTGTCTACTTTCATTTTACAGATGCAGTCCGATTCCATGTCCTACCTGCTTTGTTTTATGGTTGAGGCCCTGAAACCCGCTTCCCAGCGTAAAAAAATAACACCAAATAATGGTGTGCCCAGCTACTTTTGGTACCTTCTGAAAAGTTGTGGTTTCATCCAAAATCGTCATGTTATCATCGAATCAGAAACAGCCACAAATGTTCAGTATTCTCCGAGTTTGCGGAATAATCAATTTTTTCTGTCCTGTTGCGTCCATTTTTCGTCCAAAATAAAACGTCTCAAAAAAGTTCGGAAAATCCGGTTTTTCGAAATCCCGATTTTTCAAAAATGTGTATACTTCAAAAAATAACAACAAATTAACGCCAAGCCAATTTCAGGGTCTTTCAAACCACCTTAAAAAGTTAGAAAAACCGCCGTTTTCGTTGTGAAAACGGCGGTTTTTCTGGAGCTAGTGACCTGACTCGAACAGGCGACCTTCTCATTACGAGCGCAGGCTAAAGCATTTGGTTTTGTCTCGTAACATGCGAAAAGTTCTGGTATTGCAAGCACTTTTTCGTCTCCAAGGTTTTGTGTCATCCCGTCTTATGGGGTATCTTTAGGCCATTTTTGAGAAAAAATAACGCCAAATTAACGCCAAGTTTCCGTCAAGTGCTGTTTCCGAAAAAGTTTCCGGTACTGACAGGCTTGACATCCCCAACTTTTAAGGGTAGATTCGAGCTTGATTTTCTCAAGTTCAAAAAACGGCAATTCCGAACTTTTACGGAATCTTTTAAGATAATCCCATATTCGTTGCTTCTGAATAATCCGTTGCCTTCTCTATAAATACAACAGCAGTTTTTCTTTTTTTGATTATACCCTCTGTCACAGTTAATTTCAAGATGAATTTAGCACCCGGTTGGGTGCTTTTTTCATATACACTCTTATGAAAGGAGCCACGCATTATCCCTCGCAAATCCCCTGAATCGATAGGCAGCATCTACAGCATTCCCATCGACCAACTCCATCCCCACCCGGACAATCCCTTCGGTATCCGGGACGACCCTTCCATGCTGGAACTCATTGAAAGCGTGAAAAAACACGGTGTAATGGTTCCCGCTATCGCCAGACCGAAGCCGGATGGCGGTTATGAACTGGTTGCCGGTCATCGCCGTCAGAGAGCCAGTCAGCTTGCCGGTTTGGATTCCATGCCGGTGATCGTGATGAATCTCGATGACAACGACACCATCATCCAGCTCGTTGACAGCAACATCCAGCGCGAAAACATTCTTCCCTCAGAACGTGCAAAAGCCTATAAACTCCGCATGGAAGCCATCAAAAAGAAGGCCGGAAGACCCCAAAAGGAGGAAAATCAAAATTCGCCGAAAATTTCGGCGAATTTCCGAAGTGATGATTCCATCGGAGGATTGGCTGGTGTCAGCGGCGATACGATTCGCAATTATATCTCCCTGACAAATCTGATCCCCGAACTCATGGAAATGGTGGATGAAAAGAAAATCGCACTCAGCCCTGCCTATCAGATCGCCGCACTCCCCCAGGAAAGTCAGGATCTGCTCCTTGATACCATCGAAAGTGAGCAGGCAACGCCCTCTTTATCCCAAGCACAGCGTATTCGTAAGCTGAGCCAATGCGGGAAGCTCGACGAGGATTCCATGCTCCAGATTATGATGGAGCAGAAAAAGCCGGAACGGAATGACATTACCCTGTCCGGCGAGAAGCTTCGCAAGTATTTCCCACGCTCCTACTCCCCACAAAGAATCGAAGAAACCATCTTCAAGCTGTTGGATGCCTGGATGCGCAAGCGCCAGCGTGACAACAGCAGATGACAATTTCATATTCTCCCAGCCTGACAAGCCCCCTTGTCAGGCTTTTTTCATTTCCAAGCAAAGGAGCCAATACCCTGCATTGTATATCCGAAACTACACCTATTCTGCCGAGGATGTGGATTGCAAGTTCTGCACAGAAGTTGTCGGACGCAAAGGATGCCGTCAGGAGATCTGCCCCTATTATGCGGAGCGGATTGAAGCCGGTGTCATTTCCTACGCAGAAGCAGTCCTTTCGCTGATTTCATCCACAAGCAGTATCCGAAACCGTCTGCCCGGATTGATTCACAGTTTTCCCGGCTCCCTCTGGGCAGATGAAAAGCACAAAACCAGAATGGAGGTCTTTAATAACCGTCTGGGCTACCTCAAAAGCAGAAACACTCCCAGCTATTACGCAGTCCTGTACCTTCTGACCTCCAACGATGCCCTGTATCGGCGGACAGCCAACTGTTTTTACCACGGCGGCATTGACTTTTCCTATGCCGTTCTTCGCGGCATTTCTCCGCACAACTACGCCCTGTTCTGTGCCGCTAAGGGGCTGCGCCATGCCAGAGGCGTAACAGAATCAGAGCTTGCCGATCCTATGACAATCGATGCTGAAGCGTTCCGATTGATTATGAACGCCCTGCTGATTGCCAAGTACGGAACCGCCGCATTCAATTTGAAAGGAGGCATTTCCCATGAGCCGTGATTTTGGCGTTACTGATGGTCATTCCCTCTATTCCCTCCATCGTTACCGCAGCGATGTACGCCACATGGTCATTTTCGATGATCTGGTGGAAAAAGAGCATCACCGGGTTCGGCTCTATGTTTCGGCCTCGGTTTACGAAATGATCCGTCAGGCTGAAACCAACGGGCTGCTTCGGATCGTTCACCACGAAGAAATCGTGGAGGGCTGTTCCGAGCCGGATTCCCCCCGGCGCAGAAAGCACAAACACAAATAATCATTGACAGGAGGTTTTTTCCATGAACAAAATTGAAAAGCTGCACGAAAGTATCCGCACCCTCTTTCGCACGGAGGGCGAGAAATTCTGCTACACCCCCGGTGAGATTGAACGGCTGGTATGCAGCCTGAATTATAAGCGGCTGTACAGTGTCTTGTGCGACACAGCGGAGCCTGTCTATGTCTGCTGCGCCGGGGGCGGTATCTGCGATTCCCACCAGTATCACAGCACCAAGCTGTTCCCGGCAAACGCAACGCTGCTTTGGAGTGATGAGGGTGATCCGCTGGGCGACGATACTATCTCCACTTCCTACTCCAACGAACTTTGGCTGCTGGAGGACATGACCATCGCTGCCGTCTCCTGCTTCCGTGTCCTCCATTCCGCTGCCAGCTATATCACCGAGTACCGGGAATACAAAGGTGACGAATGGCCTGCCCACCTGGTTCCTGTGAACATTCTGGAGCTGTGGCAGGCTCTGATCGATAAGTACCAGGACTGCGGCGATGAAGAACTTGACGCTGCGCTGAAGGCGATTATCTACGAGCCTTAATACATCAGCACCGACTCATTATCAAAATTTAATAAGATTGGAGCGCAGAACGCTTAGAAAAACGCTTTGCATGGGAGGGCATGGACATAAGTTCATGCCCTCCGTGCATTTTGGAGGTAAATCAAATGGCTGTATTTCGCATTGAAAAGAACAAAAATTATACGGTGATGGCAAACTATCACCTTCGGGATATATCTCTTTCGCTCAAAGCCAAGGGGCTGCTGTCGCTGATGCTCTCCCTGCCGGAGGGCTGGGACTATACCACCAAGGGGCTTGCCTGCATCTGCAAGGACGGTGTGGACAGCATCTGTTCCACGGTCAAAGAGCTGGAAAAAGCCGGATATGTCCAGCGTAGACGGCTCAGAAACGAGCTAGGGCATCTCACAGAGATCGAGTACACGATTCTGGAAAAGCCTATCCACACAGCATCTTCGGAGGAATCCGCGCTGCCCGACAGTTCTGCAAAAGCCGGGACCCCACCTAAACGGGAAAAGCCAGTTTTGGATTATCCTGTTTTGGACAATCCTGAACTGGCTTTTCCAGAACAGGAGGAACCTGAACAGGAAAATCCCGCCCAATTAAATATACAAGAATCAATTACAGAAAAATTAAATACTGATCTATCAAGTAAAGATTCATTCTTTCCTTCTACAGAAGCCGTTCCGGTAAATAGACAGGTTCCGCTGACAGACGGAAGGACAGAAAGAGAAAGGATCAGAGAGCAGATTGAGTATAAAATTATGCGGGATCGGTATGGTCAGGAGCAGATTGATGAGCTTGTGGAAATCATGCTGGAGGTTGCCATGAATCGCAGTCCTACGATTCGCATTGGCAGAGAAGCGGAATACGCCACTGCCTATGTTCAGGATCGGTTCTCCAGAATTACATCCATGCACATTGAGCGTGTCTGCGATGGCATCCGGGATAATCACACTCAGGTGCGAAATACCAAAGCCTACCTTCTAGCGGCACTGTTCAATGTCGTTTCCACCCTGGACAGCTACTACACCATGCAGGCAAACAGCGATTTTGGCAGCTCTTTTTGAGCTGCTTTTTTCATATCTGGATACCAGCGCAAGGAGCAAACACAATGTCAAAAAGTAAAACCATTGCCAAGCGGATGGAGGAAGCACGGATTCAGGCCGGTGCCCAGAATTACAAGGGGCATGACTACATGGACTTGGCCCGGTTTGATACAAACACCCGGCACATGATCATCTTCCATGTCCTGACCCATGATTCCCCAGTGGGTGACAAAGGCGACAGGATGCGCCTGTTCCTCTCCGACAAGGGCTATCAGAAAGCATTGGAGAATGAAAAGCACGGGAACATCCAGATTATTTCCCATGCAAAGGTCGTTCGAGGAAATCTGATTTACGACCACAAAGACCAGCTTCGGTAAAGGAGGTTCTATGAATCTGAAAATTCTGCTGCACCGGCTGGTGGTTCCGCCCTAGCAGGGATTGTCTTCTCCCTGCAAATCCACAGAAAGGAGCGTGATTTTCCATGCAGGAAGAAGTGGAACAGAGGGTCGTCACCCTCATCGTCAACTGCACCAAGCTGACAGAGCAGGAGCTGAGAAAAGCACTGGGGAAACTGCTTACGCACCTGAAAACCCAGCACCAAACCAAGCAGCCCCACGGCAAGATGACCGTCAAAAAGCTCGCCGCCCAGAATCGAGGCTTGCAGAGCGTGGAGGTCACAGACCAAAATATCGGCTCTTTCAACCGTATTGCCAGAAAGTACGGCATTGATTTTGCCCCTTTCAAGGCAAAGGGACAGGATCGCTACCTGATTTTCTTCAAAAGTCAGGATGCCGATGCCATGACCGCCGCTTTCAAGGAGTACACAGAACAAATTGTGAATAAGAAATCCCGCCCCTCTATCCTTGCCAAGCTGGAACAGTTCAAGGCGCTGATTCAGTCCGCCGTGGTGGATCGGACAAAGAAAAAGGAGCTGGAACGGTGAAACAGGTAAACTGGAAGAAAGCACTTCTGCCAAATCTGCCCTATGTATTCATTGCGTTGCTCTGCACAAAGCTGGGGCAGGCCGCACGGCTGGCAACTGGTGCTGATTTTGCTGGAAAATTCCTGCATTTTCTGGAAGGGCTGTCAGATGCCTTTTCGGTTCCGCTGCCCAGCTTCCACCCAGTAGATCTTTGCGTCGGCATTGCCATCGCTGCAGCCATGCGGCTGGGTGTCTATGTGAAGGGCAAAAATGCCAAGAAGTTCCGGCACAACCAGGAGTACGGTTCTGCCCGGTGGGGAACCGCCACCGACATTGCCCCTTACGTTGATCCGGCTTTTGAGAATAACATGATTCTCACCCAGACGGAAAGCCTGACCATGAACAACCGTCCCGCCGATCCCCGTACCGCACGGAACAAAAACGTGCTGATTATCGGCGGTTCCGGCTCCGGTAAGACGAGGTTTTGGTTGAAGCCCAATTTGATGCAATGTACGTCCAAGAAGTACCCCGTCAGCTTTGTTGTCACCGATCCCAAGGGCAGCATCGTTACCGAGTGCGGAAAGATGCTACTGCATTACGGCTACCGTCTGAAAATTCTGAACACCATCAACTTCAAGAAATCCATGCACTATAACCGTGCGACTCGTTCGCATACAACCGCTATTCTGTGAGGCAAACCTCATGGACGAAGGCCAAATAGCGAATAAAAATGCGGGGTTCCCGTGAAAGCGGGAGCTACAACTGATAGCTTGAGGAGTGGAATGAAAGGGTAACGCCTTGAGACGCTCCACCTGATACTCCGACTGGCATTGACTGTAAAGGTGAGTGTCAGAAGCTCGGTAAAGGCGGCGGAAGTCTGCCGTAAGTGGGCAACCACACGCAACCGTCCCAGAGGTGGGATGCGTAGATGACACGCCGGGGTTCTATAAAATATCTATGGTGAGAATGTTCGACGACGAACTGACAAAAACCGCGAATGTAATGGTCTAAAAGTGCGCTGTACAGAAATGTGCAGTTGCAGAAATGCAGTCAGTGCGGTGGAGTAAAAATGGTTGTTATGAAACACCGTAACGTGTTACAGGCACGTTCCCGCTGACAGGCTTAGAGCGGACACCTACGGATATAAATGTACAGATAAAGCTATCGGAACGGGGAAAGGTATCAGGCGGCTCATCTGCCGTAACACGGATAAATTGTAAGAACAAATAACCGTGTGAACTGGTGCTGAAAAGCGAAGCTCGAACCTATGATAGCCCAACGAAAAAGGCGGGCTGGAGGAATGGGCTTTAGTCGGAAAGTCAAAGAAAATGCTATTCAGTCGTAATAAGGATTGCGAGTAAGACAAAAAGGGACACTTTCCCATGAAAGGAGAGTGATGCCTTATGCCTAATGAGAAAGCAAACAACAAGAAAGAAAAACTGCTGTGCGTGGACAATCTGCGCCATGCGGAATACTACGAAATGCAGGGCGTATTTGACGACTTGTATGCACGGAGCAAATGCGGCGAAGAATTTACCAATTTAATGTCTCTGATTTTGAGCCGTGAAAACATTCTCTTGGCGTATAGGAACATCAAGACCAATGCAGGGAGTAAAACCGCTGGAACAGATGGGCTTACCATAAGTGACATTGGCCGACTGACAGCCGAACAAGTCGTGGATAAAGTCCGATTCATCGCAGCAGGAAGTCCACATGGGTATCGCCCAAAGGCGGTACGGCGCAAAGACATCCCAAAGCCCTATGATCCTACGAAAACCCGTCCACTTGGTATTCCATGTATCTGGGATAGGTTGATCCAGCAGTGTGTCAAACAGGTGATGGAACCGATATGCGAGGCGAAATTCAGTGAAAATAGCTATGGTTTCCGACCGGGCAGGTCAACAGAACACGCAATCGACAGAACCTATCGGCTCATGCAGCTGACTCATTTGCACTATGTAATTGAGTTCGATATAAAAGGATTTTTCGACAACGTGAATCATAGCAAGCTGATAAAGCAAATATGGGCAATGGGAATCCATGATAAGCATCTTCTATATATTCTGCGACAAATGTTGTCAGCAACAATTAAAATGCCTGACGGAACTTTTGTAAGACCGAACAAGGGAACCCCGCAAGGCGGAATCATTTCTCCGCTCCTTGCCAACATTGTGCTAAATGAGCTAGACCATTGGATTGACAGCCAATGGCAGGATAGTCCGGTAAAACACAAATACTCAAAGTGCAATGGTTATGTCCCTATGCGGAAAACAGGATTAAAAGAGATGTATATCGTGCGATATGCTGATGACTTCAGAATATTCTGCCGGAACAAAACAGATGCTGAAAGAACCAAAGCTGCGGTGACGCAATGGTTATCCGAGCGTCTTAGGCTCGATGTTTCGCCGGAAAAAACAAGAGTTGTCAATATCAAGCGTCGCTACTCGGTGTTCCTTGGTTTCAAAATCAGGGTTCACCCCAAAGGTCAAAAACTGGTTGTGAAATCGCATATTAACGATAAGCAACTAAAACACGTCCAAGAAAAGCTGGTCAAACAGGCAAAACGAATTGGAAACCCAAGACGAGGCAGAAAGACACAGGAAGAAATCTCTTTGTATAACTCCATGGTCATGGGAATTCAGAATTACTACCGTATTGCTACAAATGTAAATCTTGACTGTTCGGTGCTGCATCGGGCAGTCATGAAAACACTGACTAACCGATTACGGACAGAAAATGGAAGCAATCTTGTAAAAGCCGGAAGAGAACTGACCCAAGTCGAAAGGAAATTGTATGGCAAGTCCAAAATGCTACGATTTGTGGCCGGAACAGATGAGCCAGTATATCCAATCGGTTATGTTCAGCACAAACACCCTATGGCTCGAAAGCGGAGCATTTGCCAATACACCGTGGACGGCAGGAAAGGACTGCACGATAGTCTTCGGATAAATGTTGCTCTGATGTGCCAGATGATGAGGCAACCGCTATTTGATAGAAGCGTAGAGTTTGCGGACAACCGCATTTCATTATTTTCTGCGCAGTGGGGCAAATGTGCTGTGACAGGGAAAGACTTCCTTAGTGTTGCGGATATTCACTGCCATCACAAAATTCCACAAAAAGATGGCGGTACGGATAAGTATAAGAATTTGGTCTTAGTGTTTGAACCCGTACACAAACTCATACACGCAACACGGGCAGATACCATTCAAAAATATATGGATATTCTGCATTTAGAAAAAGGGCAAGTTAAAAAGTTGAATCTATTGCGTGAAAAAGCAGGATTGTTTCCATTGGCCTAAATAGCCCGGATTTGTAAACACATGACTCTCAAAAGGTTGATTGAATAAGTATTGACAGAGATTTTTCGATGGCACGCCGTGTGCGGTGAAAGCTGCACGCACGGTGTAGAGTGGGGGAAAAGCCTGAGATGATATCAGGGGCTTACCTATCACTATCCTTTTCCTACATCCACAGTGAAAAAGACATTCTGAAGCTGGTTACAGCCTTGATTGCCAACACCAAGGGTGAGGGTAAGGCCGGGGATGATTTCTGGGTCAAGGCCGAGACGCTGCTTTATACCGCGCTCATCGGCTACATCCATTATGAAGCCCCGGAGGAGGAACAGAATCTTTCTACGCTGGTGGAGATGGTAAACACCATGGAGGTTCGGGAGGAGGATGAGGAGTTTCAGAACCAGGTGGATCTGCTGTTTGCGGAGCTGGAAAAGGAAAAGCCGGAGCATTTTGCGGTCCGGCAGTACAAGAAGTACAAGTTGGCGGCGGGAAAAACCGCCAAGTCTATTCTAATCTCCTGTGGTGCCAGATTGGCCCCATTCGATATTCAGGAGCTGCGGGAACTGACGGCCTATGATGAGCTGGAGCTGGACACGCTGGGAGATTGGAAAACGGCACTGTTTCTCATTATGAGCGACACGGATGATACCTTCAATTTTCTGATCTCTCTGGTCTATACCCAGCTGTTCAATCTTCTGTGCGAAAAAGCAGACGATGTATACGGCGGCAGGCTTCCGGTTCACGTTCGCTGCCTGATCGACGAGTGCGCCAACATCGGTCAAATCCCGAAGCTGGAAAAGCTGGTGGCAACCATCCGCTCCCGTGAGATTTCTGCCTGCCTTGTGTTGCAGGCCCAATCTCAGCTGAAGGCAATCTACAAGGACAACGCCGACACCATCATCGGTAACATGGACACCTCTATTTTTCTGGGCGGCAAAGAGCCGACTACCCTAAAGGAACTGGCGGCAGCCCTGGGGAAAGAGACAGTGGATACCTACAATACCGGCGAGAGCCGTGGGCGGGAAGTTTCTCACAGCTTGAATTATCAGAAGTTGGGCCGGGAGCTGATGAGCCAGGACGAGCTGGCGGTTATGGACGGCGGCAAGTGCATTTTGCAGCTGCGGGGCGTTCGCCCGTTCCTGTCCAATAAATACGACATCACCAAGCATCCCAATTACAAATATACATCCGACTTTGACAAGAAAAACGCCTTGGACATAGAGCGTTTTCTGTCCCACCACCTCCGACTGAAACCGGGCACAGTATGCGAGGTGTTTGAAGCAGATCCGTCCGGCTCCCTGCCTTATAAGCAGTAACCATATTTAGATTCAGAGAAGTTCAACGTGAATGTGTCCCTTCCAAAATTTTACGATCTTTTGGAGGTACACAATATGGCATTTTGCAATTCCGCTATCGAAGTCTTGCAGACCCTGGTGGTTGCTCTGGGCGCTGGCCTGGGCGTTTGGGGTGCAATCAACCTGATGGAAGGTTACGGCAATGATAACCCCGGCGCAAATGCTCATGTACGGTAAGGAAGCAAGCAACCGAAAACAAGAGATAGACCGCCAGCACTACACTATTCCGAACCAAAGACCAAAAGATAAGCATTGTGGGAAAATCTAAACTTTTGGATTTTCCTACAATGCCGACTACGGCGGAATCCCTCCCACTCCTTATATCTTTCTTTCCGTATACATTGAATTTGTATTTAGTAAATGCTATAATGTCCCTATTCAAATTATAAATGTGTTGAATTAGTTACATGTACATATTTTTTGTGCCGGAGGAAGTGAAATGAAACAAAAAATTTATCTCATTACAGGCTTAATGGCTTCTGGAAAATCTACAGTTTCCGATTTACTGGCAAAATCAATAGAAAAATGCGTCCATCTTCGTGGTGATGTGTTCCGAAAAATGATTATTTCAGGCAGAGAAAATATGTCAGCTACCCCATCAGCGGAAGCAGTCCGCCAGCTGTACCTTCGATACAAATTGACTGCTGATGCGGCAAGGTCATACTTTGACAACGGCTTTTCTGTAGTGATCCAAGATAACTACTACGGTGATGAATTAAACCGAATGATAAATTATCTGCATAAATACCCTGTTGAGGTTGTCGTTCTTTGTCCAGATGTGGAAACAATAAAAGAAAGGGAACGATACAGGGAGAAAACAGGCTATTCCGGCTTTACGGTTGAAACCTTATACGATACATTTATGCAGACAACACCACGGATCGGCTTTTGGCTGGACAATTCCAATCAAACACCACAGCAGACAGCAGAAACCATTCTGAACACCAGGAAGCCGGTATGATTGTTACATATAAGGGGAAGAAAAATTTCTTTTAAGTACTTGCTTTCCTAAAACTGATGTGATATAATAGCTTCATTCCAGAAAAGGAGTAAAAAATATGCGGCAAGGTATTCTTAAATAAAACTATAATC
>OIZO01001091.1_pt1 | contig 15283 bp, 17 predicted proteins | sample 1588551 | NCBI WGS metagenome assembly OIZO01 (sample SAMN03283271) | human gut metagenome | biome: human-associated habitat; material: feces | host: Homo sapiens | place: Peru | collected 2012 | reverse complement strand
TTTTCCAAAAAACTGACCGATAACTAAAAATTATCTATCACTCATATTATAACACATCTTCACAATTTAATCATTAAAAATATCAAATCAGATTTTCTATCACGTATTAAGTTTGTTAACAGCAAAATCAAAATCTGTTGTACTTACTCTTTAATCCTTAAATTATTTCATTTTCCATGCTAAAACTCCAAGCTATCCGCATCGAGCAGAAAATATTTCATGCCCATGATTACAAATCCTTCATCATTTCTCCAAGGCTTTTTCGTTCCATTTACTATAACAATCTTCTTAAATGAATCTGGAATACTTCGGAGTGAATTAAGTTCCTGTGTCTGCTTTTCCTCAGAAGTCATATCGTAAGCCACCTGAATGTAATATCTCTGACTGCCCTGGTTCACTACAAAATCAACCTCTAACCGCTTATGAACCCTCTTTCCTTCACTATTCTTTGCAAATACATCCACAATACCGACATCCACATTGTAACCACGCACAAGCAGCTCATTATAAACTATGTTCTCCATAATATGAGTCGGCTCCTGCTGTCTGAAGTTCAGTCTGGCATTTCTAAGTCCTATATCCGAAAAATAGTATTTAAGGTTTGCTCCTACATATTTTCTCCCCTTAATATCATACCGATCCGCTTTAGAAATCAAAAATGCCTCTGCCAAATAATCAATATGGTTGGATATAGTTTTATTGCTGTAATTGATACCTCTCTCACTTTTGAAAGTATTTGATATTTTGGTTGGATTGGTAGGGGCGCCTATGGCAGAAGCAAGAATATCCACCAAAGTTCCAATCTCATCAACATTTTGAATCCTGTTTCGCTCTACCACATCCTTGATATAAACATTGGTAAAAATATTTTTAAGATACTCAGCCTTCTGGCGTTCCACAGAAAATTGTGCTACCTGTGGCAGCCCACCGTATATCATATATTCCTCCCAAGCATCATCATAATCTCCATCAAAAGCCGCATAGAACTCCGCGAAGGATAACGGATAAATTCTGATTTCATCTCCTCTGCCTCTAAATTCAGTTACAATATCACTAGATAAAAATTTAGAATTACTGCCGGTTACATACACATCAATGTTACTGATACGAAGCAAACTATTCAACACTTCCTCAAATCGTGGCATAAACTGTACTTCATCCAAGAGCAAATAATACTTCCGGTCATCTTTCATTGCATCTTTAATATGCTGATAACACTTCTTTGGATCTCTCAGTTCCTCATTTTCAATGCCATCTAAAGCAATCTCAATGATGTGGGCATTATCTACGCCACTCTCCAATAAATATTTCTTAAACAACACAAATAACAGGAATGATTTGCCGCATCTCCTGATTCCCGTGATAATCTTTATCATTCCGTTATCTTTTCTTATCTTTAACTGTTCAAGGTATGAATCTCTTTTAATCTCCATAGTATCGCTCCTTGTTTTTGTGCATTGCACGAAATTTGGCAATGTTATTTTACTACTAAATTATTTTTACTTCAATAGCTATTACTATTTTTTGTGCATTTGCACTTTTTTATGTGTAAAGGTCAAACCACTCGCCTTTCACTAAATTCATTTTTAGTGCATACTTGAGAAAAACAATAGATTTTTTCAAGGAGGACTAAAGACTATGGATCAGTGCACTCATGAAGTCCGTGCAGAGTACTGGAAAAAGATCATTCAAGCCTGTGGGCAGAGACAAGCAGACCAGTCAGCCAAAAACTGGATGGATGAGAATGGCATTAGTGAACAAAGCTATTATCACTGGCAGAGACGGTTTCGAAAACAGGCATATGAAGAAATGAAGGAAAACACTTCAGTTCCTGCCGTGACAGAGAAAACAGAACTGACTTTTGTTGAAATTCCATGCCACACTTCTGAGAGAACAAATACACACATGGATTCCGACAAACTTGTTGCAACGATAAGGACGGCAACGTTACAGATTGATATTTCCAATGAAATCTCGGATGCTCTTCTGACCCGGATTATTCGGGAGGTGTCCCATGCTTGAAGATGCTGCGGGTATTCGGCGTGTTGTTCTTGCCTGTGGCTTATAAACATGAAATTTTTATTCTCATCTTTTGTAAAAAACATTGATTTTACGGTATCTTTTTTGAAAAAAATGAGGATAAAAAAATTAGCCTGAATTATTCACGGAAACGCATCATATATCTGTCCATCAAAAAAAGATTTTCTGCTGTGATTCTTCGTGGTCAGAAATATATGCAAATACTTTATCAAATTTCTCATTTGTTTCATTTTGATAAGTTATCTGTCTTTCTTCTATTGCATTCATGCGATCATACAAAAGTGACGTGTTTGCCATATATTTACGCATTTCAACAAATGTTTCCATTATCCTGATACTGACTTGTATTGCAATATCACTCCTCAGCACCGCAGAAAGCATTGCAATACCTTGTTCTGTAAAAACATATGGCAGATATCTTCTTCCACCTCTCCCTTCTTTTGAGGTCACAAATTGTGACCTCAAAGAGTCGTACTCTTCCTTTTTTAGTTGAAACCTGAAATTCTCAGGAAATCTTTCAATATTTCTTTTTACAGCCTGATTAAAAGTTTTTGTTTCAACTTGATACAAAATTGCCAAATCACTATCGAGCATTACCTGTTTTCCTCTAATAACATATATAAAACTCTGCATATGGCTTACTTCCCTAACCCTATCATTTTCATCTGAATTTGCGTCAATCAATTCACTATTATCTTTTGCCATCGAATCCTCCAATCCATTTTTGAAGTCGCAAATTGCGACTTCAAGTTTACAATCTGTGTACTCATTCTCTTATGTAAAAAGGAGTGCTTTTATGAGTATTGCAGTTATAACCGGAGCATCTTCCGGACTCGGTGTCTGCTATATTGACGCCGTCACAAAATTATTTCCTGAAATAGATGAACTATGGCTGATATGAGCAGTTTCAAAATACTGGAAGAAAAATTAAAATCCAGTAATCCTCAGATTGAAGTTTCTCTTGATTCGCAGGGAATAAATTTGTGTTACAAAAAAGATAATTGATAGAAAAAGGCTCTTTAAAATATCAAAATTTTGATATTCCAAAGAGTCTCCTTTGTTTTACTCTTCCACCGTCCCGTCGACTTCTGCTTTCTCAAGCGCATTCTCCACCGCATTTAAAAGCATAACCGTTGTGTACTGATTGTCTGCCTGATAGGATATATTTTCCACCGACTGTGTTTTGATGATCTGGTCTGCTACCTCTTCCAGCGCAGGTTCCACCAACGGATACATTGTCGTCACTGTCTCATTCAGATTCACAAGAGAGATCGAATTGATCCGGTTCTCATCCACAATGACCTGCACATCCAAAGTGCTGTCATGAAAGAGTATGGAAGATGTATAGACTCCTGCCACATATTTCATTGTCTCCACAGATTTATCTTTTTCTTTTTTTGGTAAAAACATAAAAAGCAGCAACATGATCAGCAGAATTCCTAATCCTACAAAAATTGCTGTATAAATGAGTTCTTTCATATGAAGGACTACGATTTTTGTCTTTGCACTCATTGATGTATCTCCTACCACTGATTATTACATTGTATGTAGCAATTCAAATATCATGCATTTTTCCTGATAAAATTTCATATAAAAGTTTATGCAAAAGTTTTTTCTGTTTTTTGTAAAAAAGTTGTTGACAAAGTTCTTATCTCATAGTATTATATCAAATGTGTCTGGCACACGGCAGAACACAAAACAATATGCGCGAGTGGCTCAGTTGGTGGAGCACGACCTTGCCAAGGTCGGGGCCGCGGGTTCGAGTCCCGTCTCGCGCTCTTATAAATAAGAAATATTCAAATGAATATTTCTTATTTTTTTGTCCACAATACTCTAATCTGCACAATCTATGCTCCGGCTCTCTCTTTTATTATCTCTTTCTTCATAACCTCCTCTCCCACCACATAAAATGAAGTAATACCCTCTTTGGAGTTTTCGCCAATGAAACACCATTCCACCAATAAAAGTATTTTTATTATTTTTCTTCTGATTCCCCTCGCGGCAGGCGCTCTTTCTGCACTGTTTACTGGAAACATGTCCGGCTCCTACGCCTCATTTACAAAACCTTCTTTCGCACCGCCCGGTATTTTATTTCCGATTATATGGACGATTTTATATCTGCTTATGGGAGTTTCTTCCTATATTGTTGCGCAGTCTGACCATCCGGATAAGCTTTTGGCACTCCGCACATATTTTATCCAGCTATTTTTTAACTTTATGTGGAGCATCCTTTTCTTTGGTTTGTCAAACTATCTGCTCGCATTTTTCTGGCTGTTGCTTCTGATCCTGCTAATTATCATTATGATTGTACGTTTTCACAAAATAAAGCCAATCGCTGCCTATCTGCAGATTCCTTATCTGTTCTGGTGTATTTTCGCAGCAATACTGAATTTTGCAGTTTACCTTCTAAATTAAGCATTTTTTCTGCTTTACACAGTTAACGCACTTTGAAAAATATGTTATACTACTTGATGAAAATTACAGGAAAGCGAGAATTACTATGAATAAAAAAGATATTTTAGAAATCAAACGGCGTTTTAAAAAAGAAGCCTGCACCTTTACGAGAATGTGTGGCTGCTACGTGGACGCTGACCACAATAAAATCACCAAAATCGGAGAAACTTTTCTGAATCTGGAGGACGAAGAATTTTACAAATATTTAGAGATTGCAAAAAAAGTGTTGTCTGGCACAATCGGAAACAACCTTCTGGAGCTGGAATTTCCACTTGCAGAGGAAGCTGCCGGCGGCAGACAGCAGTTTCTGATGGGACTGCGCGAAAGCAAACTGAAAAATGATGATCTGATGGATACTTTTTACGATATGATCATTGACAGTTACGATTACGTTGGGAATTATCTGATTCTGATTTTCCACGATGCCTACGATGTCATGACCAAAACTTCAGACAATGACAAATTAGACGAGTCAGAAGAAGTTTACGAATACCTGCTGTGCGCAATCTGCCCGGTCAACCTGACCAAACCGGGACTTGGCTACCGCGAGGACGAAAACCGCATCGGGCCTCGTATCCGTGACTGGGTTGTCGGCGCACCGGACACCGGTTTTGTATTCCCTGCATTCACTGACCGAAGCACAGACATCCACTCTGTTATGTTTTATACAAGGGATACCAAGACACCGCATGCGGAATTCATGGAATCCGGTCTTGGCTGCGGTGCCAAGTTTACCGCAACAGAAAAGAAACTCACCTTCCAGAACATCGTTAAAGATGTGATTGGGGAAGATGATGAGGAAAGCGACGCTATGTTTCTTGACATTCAGGGAAATCTCAGTGGCTTAATTGAAGTTCCTGCCGAGGATGAGGAAGAAAAAGAGCAGGCACCGCTCACCCTGACCGATATCGCTTCTGTCCTCTCCGACAGCGGACTTTCCGAGGAACAGACAGCTGTAATCGAGAAAACCTACGAGGACACTTTCGGTGAAGATTTACCGTCCGCCGAACATTTAGTTGATCCAAAGTTAGTCGAGGCAAATGCGAAACGCAAAGAAAAACTAGAACTGGTAGAACAGGTGGAAAGCCTGAAACATCAGCTGGAAGAAACCCGTTCCATCCCAGTCGATGATTCGGATGATGATGTCCCTGCAGTCAAAACTTATGATGTCATTCTCCGTGTAAAACCGGAAAAAATCGGACAGATTCATTCTGATACCATCAACGGCCAGAAATGTCTTATTATTCCAATGGATGAAAATGAGCATGCTGCTGTTAACGGAGTGAATACTACTATATAGCCGACAATACGATGTTCCTGCGGGAAAATATCTGCTGTCCATCAAGGGCTATGTCCGAAAGGCAAGAAGGTGGAACTGAAAAGAATTAAAACAATCGGGATTTAGAGGAGATGCATTTATGCCTAAAATAATTTGGTGCGGTAATAAATCTTGGGATACAGATTTCCCAGAAAACACGTTGCCAAACAATGCAAAACGAATAGAAAGACCGGATAATATTTTTAAAAGCAGTCTGTTATATGGTATTTTACCACTTATTTTTAGTTATGCGATAATATGCATTAAATGGTTTATGATTGGCGAAAAAGCAATGAATCCGATATATGTTCCATTCGGAATAATATTGGGGCTGCTATTGCTGCCTGTTCACGAAGTTTTACATGGAGTTTGTTATAAAAAAGGTCAAAAAGTTTACATAGGAATCTGTTTAAAAAAGTTTGCTGCTTTTGCAGTATGTCACGAACCAATCAGCAAACGTCGTTTTGTAATAATGAGTTTAATGCCTATGCTTTTAGGTATAATACCTTTGGCTATATTTCTTTTATCTCCACCCAATGCATTTCTTTCGGGAATATGTATTCCAATGGGGATTATTGGTATGCTTTCTCCAATGCCGGATTACATGGATGTCCACATTATTTGCAAACAAGTACCTAAAGGTGCTTTCGTTCATACTCAAAATGATGGGTTTTACTGGTACAAATAGTTTTTTATAGAAAAGTAACTCTTATTTGATCATAAAGATTTACGTTCTGCCGCTCATGACCTGAACTGACGGATTTTAAGATTGAATTTTTACAAATGGTAAATTCAAAATATTGCAGTATCATAACTAAAATGCAATGAATGTAAAATGGGCGAATATTGTTTTCGTTACACAATATTCGTCCATTTCACATTCATGCCTTCATAAGCATGCCAGACTGCAATATTTTGTACATAACCTAAATTACTACGCCTCAAGCTTTCTGCAAATGAAATCTTCCATCTGGCTCTTAGGAAGCCCCAGTATCAGTGACAATTCGCCATAAAGCTCATTTTCTGCAGCCTTTAAATAACGTTCATCCAAAGATGTGATTTTCTTTCCCTGGGCGATCCGCTCTTTTTTTCGGAAATATAATGTCTTGATAATACTGATCCATGCCCTGAAATCACAGGTCTTTAACGCCTCTTTATATTGCAGTTCCCGCTGTTTTTCATTGGCTACCCACAGTTCTTCGATCTGCGGCATCTCCTCGATCAGCTGCTCTGCCTCCTGTCTGGTAATGACTTTTCTCATTGCCACCTTGGCATTATCGGTCGGGGCATATATTTTACCGTTTCTGTCCTCTAACGGTGCCAAAACATAATACAGCCTGTCCTTATTACTGCCAGGAATATCAATATGTGTGATCTCTTCTACCTGACATACACCTTTACATCCATAAACAATATATTCTCCTACTTCAAACATTTTTTCCTGATTCTCCTTTCTATTCGATTTTAACACGAAAAGTCTGTAACTGTCAGTATATTTCTTTTTCATTTTCATAATTTTGTGAAAACTGCAAGAAAGCTTTCCCGCATTTTTTTGTATATTTTGCATAAGAAATGCTTGCCACAAAATGATAGTAAAATCTTGAATTTATGAAACTTTTTTCTGAAAAGGAAAAAAGCCGCACATAAAAATTATGTACGGCTTTTCCCGAACCGGCGGACTGGGTGATCCACCGATTCCATATATTAAATTAGGGAAAGGAATTATAAATGTTTCTCTGCCAAAAATCAGCAAAGAAATTTATAGCAAAATAAATGAATTATCTCTGAACACGTCCGGAAGCATCTCCACCAGCTAATTTCTGAACTTCAGAAACGCTGACCTGGTTGAAGTCACCTTCGATAGAGTGTTTCAGACAGCTTGCAGCAACTGCAAACTCGATCGTATCCTGTGGAGCGTAATCATTTAAGCAAGCGTAAATTAATCCGCCGCCGAAGGAATCTCCACCACCTACACGGTCAACGATATGCATTAAATATTCTTTAGAGAAATAACTCTCTCCGTTTTCGTATAACATTGCTGCCCATTTATTATCGTTTGCAGAGATAGAAGTTCTCAATGTGATAGCTACTTTCTTGAATCCGAAACGATCTGTTAATTTCTGGGCAACCTCTTTGTATCCGGCTTTGTTTAACTCACCTGCTGTTACTTCTGTACCTTCAGATTTGATTCCGAATACATCGTTTGCATCTTCCTCATTGGAAATGCAGACATCTACATATTTGCAAAGCTCACCCATAACCTGTCCGGCTTTCTCTTTGGACCATAATTTATTACGGTAATTTAAGTCACAGCTTACTGTGATTCCTTTTGCTTTTGCAGCCTTACAAGCCTCTAAGCAGATCTCTGCTACATTGTCACCAAGTGCTGGTGTGATACCTGTGAAATGGAACCAGTCAGCTCCCTCGAAAATCTCATCCCAGTTGAAATCTGCTGTTGTTGCTGTTGCGATTGCAGATCCTGCACGGTCATAAATAACTTTGGATGGTCTCTGGCTTGCGCCCTTCTCTAAGAAGTAGATACCTACTCTGTCACCACCGCGGACGATCTTGGAAGTATCAACTCCGAACTGTCTTAAAGAGTTCACACCTGCCTGTCCGATCTCATGGGCCGGTAATTTTGTTACAAAGCTTGCATCCATACCATAGTTTGCTAAAGAGATAGCTACGTTAGCCTCTCCACCACCATAGGTAGCTCCATAGGATGTAGCCTGTACAAAACGATAATATCCTTCTGGTGCAAGACGAAGCATAATCTCACCAAATGTAACGACTTTCTTTGCCATTTTTAAATCCTCCATATTTTGAATCCGTATGTTCCATATAATGAAACTGTGTTTCACAATTTGTAACCTCATTATAACATCATTCTCATAAATGTCAAATATGTTTTTTCAATCTTTTCAAAAATATTTTTAAATAAGGACTTTTCATTTCCTGTCCCATGCGCTATAATTTATTCAAAAGTGGTTCATATTATAGAACTTAGTTTCGTAATATAAAACTTACAATTTTACATCTACCAGTAAAATTGTAACCAATCATTACAAACTGACAGAACCGAACTACATATTTTTTCCAAAAACAGGAGGAAAACGACTATGGATCGTAAATATGATGTCATCACATTAGGGGAAATTTTATTAAGGCTTTCTACACCGATCAATGGACGCCTTGCACAGGGCGATACATTTATGAAACATCTCGGCGGTGCAGAGTTAAATATCGCATCTGAGATCGGGCAGCTTGGTTTAAACACTGCCATCATCTCAAAAATACCAACGAATCTGCTAGCAGCCTTTATCAAGAATCAGCTGAATGCTTCCAGAGTCAGCGAGAATTATCTGATTGAAGACCATTCCGACGACAGCCGTGTCGGTATTTACTATTATGAATATGGTTCTTACCCTAGAAAGCCTCGCGTAGTCTATGACAGAAAACACTCTTCCATTAATAATATAGAAATCTCAGATGTGCCACAGACACTTTTTTATAACACCCGTCTGTTCCACACAAGCGGCATTACGCTCGGGCTCGGCGGAAAGGCACAGGATTTTGCGATCCACTGTATCAAAGAATTTAAAAAGCAGGGAACCCTGATCTCATTTGACGTAAACTATCGTGCCAATCTCTGGACCGGAGCGGAAGCAAGAAAATGCATTGAAGCCATCCTTCCATATGTCGATATTTTCTTCTGCTCTGAGGACACCGCAAGACTTACCTTCGGAAAAACAGGTACGATCAACGAGATCCAGAAATCTTTCTGTGAGGAATACCCGATTTCCGTTGTCGCTTCCACAGAGCGGACTGTCATCACTCCGAAGAAGCACAATTTTACTTCCATCATCTATTCTGCAAAAAATGATACTTATTACAGGGAAAATCCATACAATAATATTGACGTTGTGGATCGTATCGGAAGCGGCGATGCCTATGTATCCGGTGCACTGTATGGATATTTAAAACATGGGGACTGCCAGAAAGCTTTGGAATACGGCAATGCCATGGCTGCCATCAAACACAGTGTCATCGGCGATATGGTCTTCACGGACTTAGAGGAGATCGACAGTATTATCAAACAGCATAAGAATACTTCAGGCTATCAGTCTGAAATGAACCGTTAAGAAGAAGAGGCAGACCACACACTTACTGTGCCAATCTGCCTCTTTTTTGCGTAAATTCAGACAAGTTCCATACACTCTGCCTCGAAAAATTCTGCCTCTTTCTCATCATGCGTGACAAAAAGAACCGTTTTTCCGGCAGTCTGCGTTTTTATGACTGTGGCAACTTTCTCCTTCGTCTCTGCGTCAAGTCCCTGCAAAGGCTCATCCATGATCAAAATATCATACTCTGCCAGAAGTGCCCTTGCGATTGCCACACGGCGTTTCATGCCGCCGCTGTACTCACTTACCGGCTTTCCGGCAATATCGTCAAGTTCCATCTTTTTTAAAAAGCCTGTGATCTCTTCTTTTGTTTTTCCGGTTGTGATATGAATGTTAGTCACCGCATCCAGATTTTCAAACAGGCGGTTTTCCTGAAATATAGCGCTGATCCTTTGATGCTCCATACCGGAAACAGTTCCCTCATCTGCCTTCTCCAGTCCCATCAGAATCGATAGCAGCGTGGATTTTCCGATGCCTGATTTTCCCATAATACAGGTCATTTTTTTCTCCCTGAACGTACAGGAAAAATGATCTAACACCTGATTACGATCATATGATTTACATAAATTTTTTACTATGATATCCATTTTTTTCTTTTACCAATTCCATTTTTGTTTTCTGCTGCCTTTTTTGCTTTGCTCACATGCGTAAACCGCAAATTATTTTACACTCAGCCGATGCGCCAGCAATGACAGCAGCCACTGAAAAATTTTCTCAAAAAGCACACTCACTGCAATAATGACAAATGTCCAGGCGAACAGGTCAGGTGTCTCCAGATAAATCTTTGCATTGTAAAGTTTTTCTCCAATGGAACCCTTTGGAATGCCAATGATCTCTGCTGCGATCCCCGCCTTAAAGCACATGCCGATGGCAATTGCACAGGCAGAACGAAAATACGCAAAAAGTCCCCCAAAATAAAGGTAATACATTTTGTTCCAGAATTTCATCCGAAAGATTTTTGCCATCTCAAAAAGTTCCCGGTCCAGATGTTCAAATCCCTCCAGAAGATTTGTATAAATGATCGGAAATGCCATGATGAGAGAAATCAGTACTGACAGGTTTCCTGACGGCATCCAGATGAGTACCAGCACAATAAAAGATGCGACCGGAGTTGCCTTTAACACAGCCACCGGAAGTGCAAGGATATCGCGTATTAATTTCACATGATATGCCAATGCAGAAAGCAAAACGCCGCCTGCCGCTGCGCAGAAGAAACCAAGTGCGATGCGCTCCAGCGAAAACCAGATTGACTCCCAGAAGGAAAAGGTTCTCACCAACGAAAGCAGGCACCGCCCCACTGAAAGGGGCGATGCCAGTAATATCTGCTTGTCTAATGCCATGCTTGCAAACTGCCAGAGTAACAGCCAGAATGCAATGGTCCAGAGTTTTATTTTATTTTTCTTCCTAGTCTGCGTTGTAGTAGAAATCATCATTTGGTAATGCTCCACCGACTGCTGCCGGATTCTGTTCAAATAAAATTCCAAGATAGCTGCTTAATTTTGCTTTCATATCATTTCCGGCAATAAATGTAATGTTACATTCCGGAATTGCCTTCTCTGCTACCTGTGCTGCAACAATATCGTAGTTTCCGACAAGGACTGCCGCATCTGCCACATTGTCATTTACATAGTTTACAGAAGCCTCATACTGCTGCAAAAATGTCTCAACTGCGTCCGGATGCGCTTCAATAAATTCATTTCTTGCGATCACAACTCCGGTAATTAAGGCTGCCTTTGTATCTCCATCGCCGGAAGCCTTCTCCCACTCTTCGGTAAGGTCAAGTGCCACACGGATATTTTCATTCTGTGTCATTGCCACAGTCACAAATGGCTGTGGAAGCATTGCCACTGCATCCTCATTTGCTGCGAGTGCTGCCACACATTCAGAATGCTCGGATTTGTATTCGATTGTGACATCTTTTTCCGGGTCAATGCCATTTGCGGTCAGCATATAGTTTAATGCATATTCCGGTGTTGCACCCTTTCCGCTGGCATAGATGGTTTTTCCTTTTAAATCAGCAACACTCTGTACACTGTCGCCATTTTCCACAATATATAATACACCTAACGTATTGACTGCCAAAACGCTGACATCCACACCCTCTTTGTTGTACAAAACAGATGCAAGGTTTGCCGGAACTGCTGCAATGTCCACATTTCCCTGCACAATCTGCGGTGTGATCTCATCCGGTGATGCTGCAATGGTAAAATTGTAATGATTTGCTCCGGTATCTCCGTTGTCGGAATCATCCATCAGCTTCACCATTCCCATAGCTGTCGGTCCTTTTAAGGCGGCTACATTCACATCTGTCAATTCGCCTGCTGCTTCAGTTTCTGTACTTGCTGCTTCCTCTGTTGATTCTGTGACTGCTTCGCTGGTCTCGGTCTGCGGAGTGGCTGTATTCTCTTCCACTTTGTTTCCACCGCATGCTGCCAGCATCACACAGGACATCATAAGAGCCAGTGCTGATACAAGTTTTTTCTTCATAATATAAATTCTCCTTCTGGTCTAGAATATCTAGGTAATTGCGAAACTCCTCATACGCTTCTTTTAATTGTTCAAAAATAACAAAATTTTCGAAAACACGCTCTCGCTACGTGTCGCTGGTAACGGTACTAAGAAGCCAGTCACGATTAACATCGCGCCTGCCTTCTAAGTGCCGACCGCTCCCCAGTGTTTTCTCAAACTTTTGTTATTTTTTCACAATTCAATTTAGGTTTTTATGAGTTTCACAATTGTCTATTAAAAATATCTCAGGTCAGTTTCTTCTTCCCTGTCAGACCGAATTTAGTATAAACGAATTTATATAGAATCACAAGTATGTTTTTTAGTACATGTTAAATATTTAACAACCTTTTTCATATAATGCTGCCACATTCTTATTGTTCCACGGATTCTGTGACTCCAAGAAAGATTGGCATTTGTGTTTCTGTGTCAATGATGGCATAGACAAATGGGCGGTCCAGATGCACCGTTTTTATTTCAGGTTCATATAAGGACATCGTTTCCGCCATTCCGACAACTGTTGAAGCTCCCGCTTTTGTTCCCTGCTCATCAACTTCGATATAGGTTTTGTGCAGTACCATGTTGATATAGATATTTCCATTATCACTGGTTCCTATTCCTCGAAAATCTGCCTGTTCCTCATCAAATGCATCTGTCATTCCCATGTTCTGTAAAGTATCTTTTAATTCTATTGAATATTCGGACTTGAATTTTGGGATTGCTGCATCCACATCATAATCCGTACTGACATTTTCAACAAGACCGATTAGTTTTTCTGCTGACAAATGACTGATATAATCCTCTATGCTTATCCCTTCTTTTGGAAGCAATGCCATAAAACTGTATCCATCTTCATATGGTCTGATAAAACCGGTTGTATTGTCATCTTCCAGATAATATGCCTCGGTGGAATACATCATATCCACCATCTGCTGTGTTCCATTTTCAGAAGTAAATGTGCCTGACTCTACATCCTCCTTTTCATACGGAGACTGCCACTTTGCATCAAAAGCAACGGCATTGATCAGATACATTACCGAATGATCTTCGATTTTGTCTAATATCTGTGGGATCATTTTTTCTGTTTTTTGCGAAACCCAGGTATTGATATCTTTTAATGTATGCTCATCAAAAGGTGCCTGATAAATTTCCGCATCAAATAATTTACTGTTTTCTGACAGGAAATCATCCTCCACATGTAAGGTGTCTGCATCTTTCAGCCAGATTGAATTTGCAATGTTCAGATGCGCATTCTCTGTATCGACTAGTTTTTTCATATACGAAGAAAGTTCTCTGCCCTGCTGCTCTACCGGTGTTCCATCTGACAAAACCTGCTCCATCTGCGACAGCGTATCACCTTTTGCACCATTTTCTGTCATGGTAAGCGCTGCTAATACTGACAAGGGAGATATCATCTCATTTTTTCCATCCTCATATGTCTGCTGCAGCAGATTCAGGGCAAACTGACAGTATCGGTATCGGTAACCGAAGGATGTTTCTGTGCTGTTATCTTCCGCTTTCTTTTCTGTCGTATCAGCCTCGGTCTGCTGATCCTCATTTCCTGTATGATCGGCGTTTTGTTCACTGTCCTCCGACTGTTGCGGCGTCAACCGCTTCGTCGTATCAGATAATCCACTGCCACACCCGAATAATCCTAACGTCATACATCCGATCAAAATTGTAACCAGTTTTCGTTTCATATGCTTTGTCCTCCTTTTTTCGATGGTTATGTAAATATGTTCTTCTACTGCTGTTATCTTTCTATAAGGAAAGACGCTGATTTTTACAGTTGGTTACAAAAAACTAAAAATATTTGTTACTTCTCACTCCCGAATCACTTTCTTCAGCAACAAAATAGCAACTGTTTTACTACTGAGTAAACAGTAACGATTACTCTCAAAATTTTCAAAATTCATTCATAAACTTCTTGCTTCTTATATACGCTCTATGTTACAATAATTCAAAGCATATTTTACAAAATCTTCATGACATTGTCATCTATATTCTAAGAACGACAGATTAGCCCCAAATAGTCTGCGTACTTCATTCGTATCTATGCTTTCGTTACCCATTAACCAATTAAAAAGCAGGAGACGAGATGAACTTAGAATCACAAATAGTTATATTCTCCTGCAATCAGAGAACAGTTAAAAAACTGTCCTGCCAATTTCAGGAGGAAAAAATTTATGGCAAAATGCAAAAGAAACCGTAACAGAGCAAAAAGAAACTTTACATTCAAAACACCAGCGGCAAACCGTAATTATAAAGACACCGTTTTTCGGATGTTGTTTTCTGACCGGAAAAATCTGCTCTCTCTTTACAATGCAGTCAATCAGAGTAATTATAAAAACCCGGAAGATTTGGAGATTGTGACACTCGAAAATGCTATTTATATGGGAATAAAAAACGATCTGGCATTTATCATGGATACGAATCTGTATCTGTATGAACATCAGTCGACCTACAACCCTAATATGCCGCTTCGGGATCTGTTTTATATTTGCAGTGAATACCAGAAACTCGTGGATAAAAAATCACTGTTTTCTTCCACCTTACAGAAAATTCCTGCCCCAAATTTTATCGAATTCTACAATGGTTCAACGGTAATTTCTGACTGTACAGAACTTCGGCTTTCCTCGGCATTTGAATGTCTGACAGGGGAACCAAAACTTGAGTTAATCGTTACGGTTTTAAATGTCAATGAAGGACACAATGCAGATTTAATGCAGCATTGCAGTATGTTAAAAGAATATGCACAGTATGTTGCCAGAGTGCGCCACTATGC
>OIZO01001090.1_pt1 | contig 15292 bp, 13 predicted proteins | sample 1588551 | NCBI WGS metagenome assembly OIZO01 (sample SAMN03283271) | human gut metagenome | biome: human-associated habitat; material: feces | host: Homo sapiens | place: Peru | collected 2012 | reverse complement strand
TTTATTGAATTATGTCCCATTCCCTCGCTGATAATGGAGATGGGTATGTTCATGTCTCTGGCTACGCTTGCCCATGTGTGGCGTGCGACATAGGTGGTGAGTGGCATTTTCAACTCCGCCATTTCTCCAATCTTCTTCAATGCACGGTTTATGTTTGTCTGCATGCGTTGGTATTGCAGGTATTCCGTGCCGTCCTCCTTATTTATAATAGGAAACAGATACAGACCGTTTTCCGTTTGATGGGCATAGCGGTCCAGTATTTTCTGTTGCGCCTTTTCCCATTCCACCATCAGGCATTGGTTTGTCTTCCGGCGGCAATAGGTCCACATGCCGTTCTTAAGGTCGGTCTTTCGCAGATAAGCAATATCCACGAATGGCATTCCACGCATATAGAAGCTGAACATGAAGATGTCACGTGCGAGAGCCATTGTCGAATGTTCGGGCAGTTCAAGGTTAGCTATCACTTTCAGTTCCTTCTCGCTGATAGCCCGTTTTGTTGTCTTGACGTACGACAGACGCACATGGCTGAACAGATTCCGGTTGCTCAACAGTCCTTCTGCCACTGCCTTGCACAACAGGGTGTTGAGCGTGCGCAGATAGCAGCGGATGCTGTTCTGCTTCAATCGCCTGTCTATGAGCCATGCCTCGTAACTCGCTATCATATCGGGTGTGAGTTCATCGAAAGTCAAATCAACATCCTCACGAAATGCCTTGAAACGTCGATAGGCATTGCCGTATGTACGGGCAGTGCCCAGTCGCTTCATCTGCTCTTTCTTGGTTGCTTGCTCATGCAAGAATACAAACACAGTCTTATGCGTCTGTTCCTTGCAGAAGGCTTGGCATAGATCTTCTACTGTATAGTCCTTGTGGCAGCGTTCTGTCCTGTCAAGGATAGTGTGCCACTGCTTGAATGCCCAGTCGATTTTACATTGCATCAGTGCCAATGCCCCCTTACGTTCGCTCCCTGCTGTCACCACGATAGTCTCTGCCTTCTCGTCCCACTCGTCGGCATAAATATGGTGCTCGGTACTGATATATTTCACCTTGCGTTTGTGTATCACCTGATAGTATAATGTACCCTCTGCTTCCGGTACTGATGATGGACGAAATTTGAGTTTTATTGTTGCCATAAATCGTTTTTTGAATTAGTTATTACTATATAAATTAGAACATAAGTTTATTGCTATTTTCTTGCATTAAATATTCTTTTTTACTAAATTTGCAACGTATCATTGATACTTCTGCTATTTGATTTTTTTATACTACTAACATAATACCTTACACTATGGCAAAAATGAAGCAGATTGTAGAGTGTGTGCCTAATTTCAGCGAAGGTCGCGACATGGGCGTAATCCGTCAGATAACAGACGCGGTAGAGAGCGTCAAGGGTGTGAAGTTGCTTGATGTCGACCCCGGCGAGGCAACCAACCGTACTGTCGTAACCTTCGTGGGCGAGCCTGCTGATGTGGTGGAGGCTGCCTTCAGAGCTGTGGGCAAGGCCGCACAACTTATTGATATGCGCCAGCAGCACGGCGCTCATCCGCGCATAGGCGCTACTGACGTGCTGCCCATTGTACCCGTGAGCGGTATTACGCTTGAGGAGTGTGCCGAGATTTCGCGCCAACTCGCCAAGCGCATTGCCGACGAACTCAACATTCCTTGTTATTGCTATGAGGCTGCGGCGTTCACTCCCGAACGCAGAAATCTTGCTGTGTGCCGCAAGGGCGAATATGAGGGCATTGCCGAGCGCATTGACGACGATGCTGAGGCTCCCGACTTCGGTCGACGTCCGTATGACGAGCAGGTGGCACGGACAGGCTGTACTGTGGTGGGCGCGCGCGACTTCCTCATTGCGGTGAACTTCAATCTGAACACTACCTCGACACGCCGTGCCAACGCCATCGCGTTTGACGTGAGAGAGAAGGGTAGGCCAATGCGCGAGGGCAATCCTATTATCGGCAAGAAACTGCTCTATGCCGACGGTACGCCCATCATGAAGCCCGGCACGCTGAAGTGTACCAAGGCTATAGGATGGTATATCGACGAGTATGGCATCGCTCAGGTGTCGATGAACATCACCAATATCAACGTTACGCCGCTGCACAAGGCTTTTGACGAGGTGTGCCGCTGTGCCCAAAACCGTGGCGTGCGCGTTACGGGTACGGAGATTGTAGGACTGGTGCCGGAGCGCACCCTGCTGGAGGCAGGACGCTACTTCCTTGCCAAGCAGCAGCGCTCGGCTGGCATACCGAAGAAGGATATTCTGAACATTGCCATCAAGTCGCTCGGACTATCTGACCTCAAGGAGTTCAAACCCGAGGAGAAGATAATAGAATATGTGATGGCTGAGGGCGACGAGAAGCAGCGACTGCTGGTAGACCTGACGGTGAAGGGATTTGCTGAGGAAACATCGCGCGAGAGTCCGGCTCCTGGCGGAGGTTCGGTGTCGGCTTATATGGGAGCGCTTGGCGCATCATTGGCAACGATGGTGGCAAATCTGTCGAGCCACAAGCCGGGATGGGACGAGCGGTGGAGCGAGTTTGCCCATGTGGCAGAGGAAGGCATGGCTCTGCAGGAGCGTCTGCTGCACCTCGTCGACGAGGACACCGAGGCGTTCAACCGCATAATGGCTGCTTTCGGAATGCCTAAGAACACGCCCGAGGAGAAGGCGGCACGCACGGAGGCAATACAGACGGCTACGCTCTTTGCTACGGAGGTGCCGCTGGAGACAATGAAGGCTTCGTACGAGGTGTTTGCCGTGTGCCGCAAGATGGTGGAGAAGGGCAACCCCAACAGCGTGTCGGATGCCGGAGTGGGAGCGTTGGCTGCACGTGCCGCTGTGCTCGGTGCCGGTATGAACGTGAAGATTAACGCCGGGTCGCTGAAGGACCGCACGAAGGCTGAAGCACTCATAGGCGACGCCAACGAGCTGATAGCTAAGGCGAATAAGGAGGAAGAGGAAATAACAAAGTTGGTGGATAGAGTTTTGAATGTTGAATGTTGAATGTTGAATTATCGGCAAAGCCGATTTTGAATTATTCAATTTTGAGTTGAGAATTCCTAAATAAAAAAATCAAAATTCAAAATTGAACAATTCCTAATGCGCAATGCACATAATTCAAAAATCAAAACTCAAAATTCAATATTCAACAATTCCTAATGCGCAATGCGCACAATTCAAAATTCAAAACTCAAAATTCAAAACTAAAGATTATGACATTCTCTGACGAAATAAGACTGGGCATTCCTGACTACTTACCTGAGCAGAAGCCCTACGACAGCAATATAAATCATGCGCCTAAGCGCAAGGAGATACTGACACATGAGGAGCGACAGCTTGCTCTGCGCAACGCTCTGCGCTATTTTCCAAAGCATATGCATGCGGAATTGGCACCCGAGTTTATCGACGAGCTTGACCGCTACGGTCGCATATACATGTATCGCTACCGTCCGAGTTATGAGATGTACGCCCGACCCATTGACGAATATCCGCACCACTCAGAACAGGCGGCTGCCATAATGCTGATGATTCAGAACAACCTCGACCCTGAGGTGGCGCAGCATCCGCACGAACTGATAGTGTACGGCGGCAACGGAGCCATATTCCAGAACTGGGCACAGTACAGGCTCACAATGAAGTATCTGAGCGAGATGACCGACGAGCAGACGCTTGTGATGTATTCGGGCCACCCACTCGGACTGTTCCCGTCGCACAGGAACGCTCCGCGTGTGGTGGTGACCAACGGAATGGTGATACCAAACTACTCCAAGCCCGATGACTGGGAGCGCATGAACGCTCTGGGCGTGAGCCAGTATGGACAGATGACGGCTGGCTCATACATGTACATCGGTCCGCAGGGCATCGTGCACGGCACTACCATAACCGTGCTGAACGCCTGCCGCAAGCAGCTCAGCGCCAAGGGCACGGCACACGACATCAGCGGAATGCTGTTTGTGTCGTCGGGATTGGGCGGAATGTCGGGCGCACAGCCCAAGGCAGGCAACATAGCCGGTGTGGTGAGCGTGGTGGCTGAAATCAATCCTTTGGCAGCCAAGAAGCGCTACGACCAGGGATGGGTAGACGAGCTGCACGACAACCTTGACGAGCTGATTCCTGCCATACGAAAGAGCGTGGACGAGAAGCGCACCGTGTCGATGGCATATGTGGGCAACGTGGTGGATCTGTGGGAACGACTCGCCGACGAGGGAGTGCACGTGGACATAGGCAGCGACCAGACCTCGCTACACAATCCGTGGGCTGGCGGCTACTATCCTGCCGACCTTACATTGGAGCAGTCGAAGCAGATGATGGCTGAGAATCCCGACGAGTTCCGCAAACATGTACAGGCGTCGTTGCGCCGACAGGTGGCTGCCATCAACCGCCTTGCCGAGCGTGGAATGTACTTCTTCGACTATGGCAACGCCTTCCTGCTGCAATCGAAGCGTGCAGGAGCTGACATCTGCCGGGAGAATGGCAAGTTCCGCTATCCGTCGTACGTACAGGACATAATGGGTCCGATGTTCTTCGACTACGGGTTCGGTCCGTTCAGATGGGTGTGCACATCGGGCTCACCTGCCGATCTCGCCAAGACCGACGAGATTGCGGCACGTGTGATGGAGGAAATAATGCAGAATGCGCCAGACGAAATCAAGGGGCAGATGGCTGACAACATACACTGGATTTGTGAGGCAAGCCGCAACAACCTCGTGGTAGGTTCGCAGGCTCGCATCCTGTATGCCGATGCTGAGGGCCGTTCGAAGATAGCACAGGCTTTCAACGAGGCTATAAAGAGGGGTGAGATAACACGCCCTGTGGTGTTGGGACGCGACCATCACGACGTGTCGGGCACCGACTCGCCATTCCGCGAGACGAGCAACATATACGACGGTTCGCAGTTCTGTGCCGACATGGCTGTGCAGAACGTCATAGGCGACTCGTTCCGTGGCGCTACATGGGTGTCGCTACATAACGGCGGCGGAGTAGGCTGGGGCGAAGTGATAAACGGAGGTTTCGGTATGGTGATTGACGGCAGCGAGGAAAGCGACCGCCACATACGCGAAATGCTCTTCTGGGACGTGAACAATGGAATAGCACGCCGAGCATGGGCTCGCAACGAAGGCTCAATACACAGCATTGAGCGCGAGATGCTGCGCTCGCACGGGTTGCAGGTGACTATGCCAAACATCGTTGACGACGAAATCATCAGCAAATACGCCAACCCCTAAACATACATCAACCTATCAACACTACAATCTATCAACTGAAGCAATATGAAGATACACAAGATTTCTGCCGAGCACCTTTCGATTGAACGTATAGGTGAAATAGTATATGGCGGCTACCAGATACAGTTGAGCTACGACGTACAGAAACGCATAGTGGAATGCAGAAAATATCTCGACCGAAAGATAGAGGAGACTACTTCGCCCATCTATGGCGTTACTACCGGATTCGGATCGCTCTGCAATGTAAGCATCGGACCCGACTATCTGGCACAGTTGCAGATAAACCTTATGATGTCGCACGCATGCGGTACGGGTGACCGTGTGCCCAACGACATCGTGAAGATAATGCTGCTGCTCAAGATTCAGTCGCTGAGCTACGGATTCTCGGGCTGTCAGCTCGCTACTGTCAACCGGCTCATCGACTTCTTCAATAATGATGTCTATCCGGTGGTGTACATGCAAGGTTCGCTCGGAGCTTCGGGTGACTTGGTGCCGCTGGCTCATCTCACGCTGCCGCTCGTAGGACTGGGCGAGGTGGAATATCAGGGCGAGGTGATAACGGGAGCCGAGTTGTTGCAGAAGTTGGAGTGGCAGCCAATACAGCTTGCCTCGAAAGAGGGACTGGCGCTGCTCAACGGTACGCAGAATATGGGCGCCTTCGCCGTGTGGGCGCTGCTGCAATCGCACAGGCTGAGCGAATGGGCTGACCGGATTGCTGCTATGTCGCTCGATGCTTACTACGGACTTACAGCCCCCTTCACCGACGCTGTTCATCAGGTGCGCCCGCATAAGGGACAGATTGCCACGGCTGCACGTATGCGCCAATTGCTTGAGGGCAGCGAGATTGTGGAGAAGCCGAAGCAGTATGTGCAGGATCCGTACTCGTTCAGATGTATTCCGCAGGTGCACGGTACGGTGAAGGACACTATCGACTATGTAGCATCAGCGGTTGACGTGGAGGTGAACTCGGCTACGGACAATCCGACTGTGTGTCCTAACGACGACCTCATAATTTCGGCTGGCAACTTCCACGGCGAGCCGATAGCCATGCCGATGGACTTTCTGGCAATAGCCTTGTGTGAATTGGCAAACATCTCGGAACGCCGCATATACAAGCTTGTGAGCGGTACGCGCGGACTGCCCAGTTTCCTTGTGGCAAATCCGGGTGTGAACAGCGGATTCATGATAACGCAATACACGGCTGCCTCGGTAGTGAGCTTGAACAAGACGCTGTCGACTCCTTCGTCGGTAGACAGCATCCCGTCGAGCCAAGGACAGGAGGACCACGTGAGTATGGGCGCCAATGCTGCCATTAAGCTCTACAAGGTAGTGCTCAATACGGAGCGTGTGCTTGCCATAGAGTTGTTCAACGCTGCACAGGCACTCGACTTCCGTCGTCCGCTGAAGTCGTCGCCTGCAGTGGAGGCGCTGCATGATAGCTACCGAAAGGTGGTGCCATTCATCGTAGACGACGAAGTGATGTATCCGCATATTGCGAAGTCGGTGGAGTTTTTGAGGGGAGAAAAGTTATGAAACAACTTGTTAAAAACATTCGCTGTCTCGCTGGCGTAGAATACGAGTCTAAGCTCCGCCTGCAAGGCAAGGAGATGGCAGAGCTCAACACCATCGACAATGCGTGGCTCCTGGTGGAGGACGGACGTTTTGCTGAATTTGGCAGCGTGGCAGACGGGATTCCGGCATTTGCCGACATTGACGAGACCATTGACGCAGAGGGCGGAATGGTGCTGCCGTCGTGGTGCGACTCCCACACGCATATTGTATTCGCCGGCAGCCGTGAACGCGAGTTTGTTGACAAAATCAACGGACTGAGTTATGAGGAGATTGCCCGTCGTGGCGGAGGAATTCTCAACTCTGCCGACCTTCTGCATAATACTTCGGAAGACGAACTCTACCGTCAGGCGATGCGCCGACTGGACGAGGTGATACGGAAGGGAACGGGTTGCATAGAGATAAAGAGCGGCTACGGACTCAATATGGAAGACGAACTGAAGATGCTGCGAGTGATAAGACGCATGAAGGAAACCTCGGATGCACGGATTGTGTCCACTTTCCTTGGAGCTCATGCCGTGGCACGTGGAATGACACAGACCGACTACGTAAGGCTTATCATCGACGAGATGATTCCCGAGGTGGGACGCCAGCGTCTTGCCGACTTCGTTGACGTGTTCTGCGACCGCGGATTCTTCACGCCAGAAGAGACGGCTCGTATTCTTGACGCTGCCGCCGCATGGGGAATGCGACCGAAGATTCATGCCGACGAACTTGCATCGTCGGGTGGTGTAGAGGTGGGCGTAAAGCACGGAGCCTTGTCTGTAGACCATCTGGAGAGCATGACTGTGGAGGAAATAGAAATATTGCGCCACAGCGACACGATGCCAACTGTGCTGCCCGGCACATCGTTCTTCCTGAATATGCCTTATGGCAAAGCACGCAGGATGATTGATGCGGGACTGGGAGTTGCTGTGGCAAGCGACTACAATCCGGGTTCGACACCTTCGGGCGACATGAAGTTTGTGGTTTCGCTGGCTTGCATAAAGCTGCGTCTGCAGCCAAGCGAGGCATTGAATGCCGCAACAATAAACGGAGCCTATGCTATGGGAGAGAGTGCCGAATACGGAAGCATAGCCAAAGGCAAGGTGGCAAATTTCTTCATCACCCATCCGTTGCCGTCGGTAGACTTCATTCCCTATGCCTACACTACGCCGATAGTGAAAAAAGTGGTGTTGCGAGGCAAAATGCAGTAAATCATAAGGAAATGAAGATTAAAAATAAATGTATTTATTTTGTATTGTCTTCGATTTCCACTAACTTTGCACGCTATGATACAGGTAAAAGTGAAAGACGCTGCCCTTCGTGAGGCGGCTATGCAAGATATGGATGCTTTCCTCAGGGTGTTTATCGACGCCATTAAGGAGGCCATTGGCGGCGAGCTTAATGCTGAGAACATGCAGCAGTTGAGCGTGTCGCAGATTACATTGCTTGCCTATGACATCCTGCACGAGGAGGTGATGGACGGCGGCTTTGTACAGCTCATCTACAACGGCTACGGTGGTTTCATCTTTGACAACCCCTTTGCCAAGGTGCTGCGCGACTGGGGACTGCGCGACCTTGCCAAGATGCTCTTTTCGGTGCGCAAACTGTACAAAGATTATGGACCGAAGATACAGCGCGACTGCTCGGACGAGGAGTTTATGGCAATGTTTGAGCAATTCTCCGAGTTTGACGACTACGACGACGAGTTTGTGGAAAATGAGGAGGCGTGGACAGCAAGTGTGGCTCACTATGTAGACGAGCATATAGAGGAATTTGTAGTGGTGGAGGAATAAGCTATAACTCCCCACGACTTCAATAGTAAAGACAATGAATAAGGAACAGGAACTGAAGAGAAAGAAAAGTCCGGTGAGCATAAAGAACAAGAAGGCCTCGTTTGAGTACTTCTTTGTGGAGACATATACGGCAGGCATAGTGCTTACCGGCACCGAGATAAAGTCGATAAGACTCGGAAAGGCGAGTCTTGTCGACACTTTCTGCTATATAAATAACCACGAGGTGTGGGTGAAGGGCATGAACATCTCGCCCTACTTCTACGGCTCGTTCAGCAACCATGAAGCACGACGCGACCGCAAGTTGCTGCTCAACAAGCGCGAAATATACAAGCTTGAAGACGCCACAAAGCAGCCCGGTTACACCATTGTGCCTACTCTCGTATTCATCGACGAGCACGGACGTGCAAAGGTGGACATAGCACTCTGCCGAGGCAAGAAGGAATACGACAAGCGACAGACGCTGAAGGAGAAGGAAGACAGAAGAGAGATGGACAGGGCGATGAAGCATTATTAAAAATGAGGTGCGGCTAAATATTATTAAATGAAGAAGACTTTAAGGGAAGTCGCTAAAGACAGGATAATAATACTCGACGGTGCGATGGGCACCATGATTCAGCAGTACGGACTGGAGGAGGAAGACTTCCGAGGATACCGCTACCGCAAGACTCCGGGTATGATGAAGGGCAACAACGATATGCTCAATATCACACGCCCCGACGTGATAAGCGACATTCATAGAAAATATCTTGAGGCTGGTGCTGACATCATCACCACAAACACATTCAGCTCACAGCGCATCAGTCAGGCTGACTATCATCTGGAGGATTCTGCCAGGGCAATGGCACTGGAAGGAGCACGACTGGCACGCAAGGCTGCAGACGAATTCTCGACAGAGGACCGTCCACGCTTTGTGGCTGGCTCGGTTGGTCCTACCAACAAGACGTGCTCGATGAGTCCTGACGTGAGCAATCCTGCTGCACGCGACCTCGACTACATGACGCTCTATATTGATTATGTGGAGCAGATTGAGGCACTGGAAGAGGGTGGGGCAGACGCAATACTGATTGAGACGGTGTTTGACACGCTCAACGCCAAGGCTGCCATTGACGCAACAATGGAGGTGGGTCGCCGTACAGGCAAAGACCTGCCAATAATGCTGAGCATCACCGTGAGCGACCTTGCCGGACGCACTCTGAGCGGACAGACGCTTGATGCTGTGCTGGCGAGTGTGAGCAGTTATCCGATTTTCTCTATCGGACTCAACTGCTCGTTCGGTGCCGACCAGATGAAGCCTTTCTTGAAACAGCTGGCTCATCGTGCACCTTATTATATAAGTGCCTATCCAAACGCCGGACTGCCCAATAGTCTGGGCGCATACGACGAGACCCCGGAGTCGATGGCTCCGCAGATACAGGAATTCATCGACGAAGGACTGGTGAACATCATAGGCGGATGTTGTGGCACTACGGAGAAATTCATTGCCAAGTATGTGCCAATAGCCGAAGGCAAGAAGCCGCACGTGCCGCAACCCAAGCCGCAGACTATGTGGCTGAGTGGACTTGAACTGCTCGACGTGACACCCGATGTGCGCTTTGTCAACGTGGGCGAGCGATGCAATGTGGCTGGTTCGCGCAAATTCCTGCGACTCATCAAGGAGAAAAGCTACGACGAGGCAGTGAGCATAGCACGCAAGCAGGTGGCAGACGGTGCACTGGTGATTGACGTGAACATGGACGACGGACTGCTCGACGCACGTGAGGAGATGCGCACGTTCCTGAATATCATTGCTTCGGAACCCGACATTGCCAAGGTGCCTGTGATGATCGACTCGTCGAAATGGGATGTGATAACTGCCGGACTGCAATGTGTGCAGGGTAAGTGTATCGTCAATTCAATCTCGCTGAAAGAGGGTGAGGAAGTGTTCTTGAGCCATGCTCGCGACGTGATGCGCTACGGTGCAGCCGTAGTGGTGATGTGCTTTGACGAGATAGGACAGGCCACTACCTACGAACGACGCATTGAAATAGCAGGACGTGCCTACAAGCTTCTTACCGAGAAAGTGGGCATGAATCCGCTCGACATAATATTCGACCCAAATGTGCTCGCCATAGCTACGGGTATGGAAGAGCACGACAATTACGCTGTTGACTTCATTAAGGCAGTCGACTGGATAAAGACAAATCTGCCAGGAGCGCACGTGAGCGGTGGCGTGAGCAACCTCTCATTCTCGTTCCGTGGCAACAATTATATTCGCGAGGCAATGCACTCGGTTTTTCTCTATCACGCCATTGGCAAGGGAATGGACTTCGGCATTGTCAACCCCGCAACTAAGGTGACCTACGACGATATCCCTGCCGACCAGTTGGAGATAATTGAGGACGTGGTGCTCAACCGAAAGAAGGACGCTTCAGAACGTCTTGTGGAGCTCGCCGATGAGATAAAACAAAAGCAGGAGGCTCTGAAGAACGGAACGGCGACAGGAACTGGCGCAACACAGGTTGCTGCCGAACCTGAATGGCGTAAAGCTGACGTTGCCACGCGTCTCGCTACAGCTCTGCAAAAGGGAATTGCCGACTACATGGAGGAAGACATCAAGGAAGCTCTTGCTGTCTATCCTAAGGCGGTGGACATAATCGAGGGTCCGCTGATGGACGGTATGAACAAGGTGGGCGAACTGTTCGGTTGCGGCAAGATGTTCTTGCCTCAGGTGGTGAAGACTGCACGCACTATGAAGAAGGCTGTGGCTATACTGCAACCATATATCGAGGCAGACAAGAAGGAAGGTGGCTCGTCGTCGGGCAAGGTGCTTATGGCGACAGTTAAAGGCGACGTTCACGATATTGGCAAGAATATTGTTGATGTGGTGATGTCGTGCAACAACTACGAGGTGATTGACCTCGGAGTGATGGTGCCTGCCGAACAGATTCTAAAGAAGGCAATCGAAGAAAATGTTGACATGGTAGGCCTGAGCGGTCTTATCACGCCGAGTCTTGAGGAAATGGTCAATGTGGCTACGGAGTTTAAGCACGCTGGTCTGCAAATCCCAATCATGGTGGGCGGCGCTACGACATCAGAGATGCACGTGGCATTGAAAATTGCTCCTATCTATAGTGGAATAGTGGTGTGGGTGAAGGATGCTGCGCAGAATCCGCTGATAGCACAACGACTGATGAATCCCGACGAGCGTAGGGCATTTGAGGCAGAGCTGAAAGAACGCTACGCCAAGCTGCGCGAGGAATATGCTGCTCATCAGCAGAAGCTGTCGTCGCTCGACGAAGCAAGAAAGAATAAGTTGGAATTGTTTTAAAATATCTATATTATTATGGTATTCAGAAAAAAGAGAGTATGGCACTGTCTTCCTGGTCAGGAGCCAACTGAACTTGACAAGAAAGTAATGTACTGGGAAAACAAGGGTAAGGAGGTGCCGTCGCGCGACCTTATCAAGACTCCCGAACAGATAGAAGGCATTCGCCGCAGTGGTGTGGTGAATACTGGTGTGCTCGACGAGGTGGCAAAGAACATTCGTGCAGGAATGAGCACTCTTGAAATCGACAAGATTTGCTATGACTACTGTACATCGCATGGCGCTATACCGGCTTGTCTCAATTATGAGGGCTTTCCGAAGAGCGTGTGCACAAGTATCAATGAGGTGGTGTGTCACGGTATTCCTAAGGAAGACGATATCCTGGAGGAGGGCGACATCGTGAATGTCGACTTCACTACAATCCTTGACGGCTATTATGCTGACGCTTCACGTATGTTTATCATCGGCAAGACAACTCCGGAGAAAGAGCAGCTGGTGCGTGTGGCAAAGGAATGTCTGGAGATTGGTATGGAGGCAGCCAAGCCGTACAGCTTTGTGGGTGACATAGGTCATGCCATTCAGAAGCACGCCGACAAGTATCACTACGGCATTGTACGCGACCTTTGCGGACACGGAGTGGGATTGCAATTCCACGAAAAGCCAGACGTGATGCACTACGGTCATAAGGGTACAGGCATGCTGCTCGTGCCAGGTATGGTGTTCACTATCGAACCAATGGTGAATATGGGTACATGGAAAGTGTTTATCGATGCCGATGACGAATACGGATGGGAGGTGATCACTGGCGACGAAAAGCCGAGCGCACAGTGGGAGCACACATTCGTAATGACAGAGCACGGAGTGGAAATATTGACTTATTAACATTCAAAAAACATGTACATATTAGGTATTGAGAGCAGCTGCGACGATACAAGTGCTGCAGTGCTCCAGGATAATATATTGCTGAGCAACGTGACAGCCTCGCAGGACGTTCACTTTGAATACGGTGGCGTGGTGCCTGAGCTTGCTTCACGTGCCCATCAGCAGAACATTGTACCAGTGGTAAGTGCAGCATTGAAGCGTGCTGGCATTACCAAGGAACAGTTGTCGGCAGTAGCCTTCACACGTGGTCCGGGTCTTATGGGCTCATTGCTTGTAGGCGTAAGCTTCACAAAGGGATTTGCTCGCAGTCTGGGTATTCCTATGATTGACGTGAACCACTTGCAGGGCCATGTAATGGCGCATTTCATCAAGGAGAAGCCGGAGGATACAACACCTCCGTTCCCGTTCCTCTGTCTGCTCGTATCTGGCGGTAACTCGCAGATTGTCAAGGTGAATGCCTACAACGACATGGAGGTGCTCGGACAGACTATTGACGATGCTGCTGGCGAGGCTATTGACAAATGTTCGAAGGTGATGGGGTTGGGCTATCCCGGTGGCCCTATAATCGACCGCTTGGCGCGTCAGGGCAATCCGCTCGCCTATAAGTTTGCTGAACCGCACATTCCAGGTCTGGACTATAGTTTCAGCGGACTGAAGACTTCGTTCCTGTATAGTCTGCGCAAGTGGATGCAGGACGACCCGGACTTTGTGGAGCATCACAAGAACGACCTTGCAGCGAGTCTTGAGCATACTATCGTTGACATATTGATGAAGAAACTGCGCCTTGCCGTTAAGCAGACAGGCATAAAGCATGTGGCTGTGGCAGGTGGTGTTTCAGCCAACAACGGATTGCGTAATGCATTCCACGATCATGCCAAGCGTTATGGCTGGACTATCTATATTCCGAAGTTCAGCTATACTACCGATAATGCTGCAATGATAGGCATAACGGGCTACTATAAGTTCCTTGACAAGGATTTCTCCTCGATTGACAAGCCTGCATTCAGTAAGGTAACGTTCAAGTAATGTCGAACAGGCATCTTGACAACTCACGAAACATTTATTAAAAAATAGAGAAAATGGAATTTGAAAAGAAAGTACTTAGCCGTGAAATTCAGCAGTATTTATATGAATCAGGTCTTACTGTAGGTTCAGCAGAGAGCTGCACGGGAGGTCGTATAGCCGAGGCTATAATTGCCGTTCCTGGTGCCTCGACATATTTTAAGGGTGGCGTAATCTCTTACACCAACGAGGTGAAGGAGAGCCTGCTTGGCGTTGACCATCAGCTCCTTGAAGAGAAGACTGCTGTATGTGAGGAAGTGGCAAAGGCAATGGTGCAGGGAGCTATAAAAACTCTTGGTGTTGACTTCGCAATTGCTACAACAGGCACTGCCGGTCCTGGTGGTGGAACAGCCGAAATCCCAGTCGGTACAATCTGGATTGCATGCGGTAATGCAGAGAATATCGAGACGATGAAACTTACAGAGGATTACGGTCGTGACATCAATCTCGCCATTGCTACAAGCAAGGCTCTTCAGATGTTTATCAACTTCCTTAAAGAGCATGCTCCCAAGACTGAAAGTGAGGGCAAGATTCCTGTAATTCCTGTTACAGAATAGCAACAGGACAGGGGCTGGCGGACGCTGGAATGCTGTTGAAAACAAAAAAAACATTAAATAAGTAATATTATTTATGAGATTGTTTTGTGTTCTCGAAAAAAGTAGCTAATTTTGCATCCTGTTTGGAATAGGTATCAAAAAACGAATACAAAAAAGCAGATAGAAATGTCGAAAATTTGTCAGATTACGGGAAAGAAAGCCCAGATAGGTAACAACGTATCACACTCAAAGCACCGCACAAAGCGTTCTTTCGATGTGAACTTGTTCAGCAAGAAGTTCTACTATGTAGAGGAAGGTTGCTGGATTAGCCTCAAAATTAGCGCAGCGGGTCTGCGTCTTATCAATAAAGTGGGCTTGGACGCTGCCCTCAAGCAGGCTGTGTCTAAGGGTTATGTAGACTGGAATGACATTAAAGTTATAGGAGAATAAGTAAATGGCATCAAAGAAAGCAAAGGGCAACAGAGTACAGGTAATTCTCGAGTGCACTGAGATGAAGAACAGCGGTCTGCCTGGAACAAGCCGTTACGTGACTACAAAGAATCGTAAGAACACTCCTGACCGTATGGAATTGATGAAGTATAACCCCATCCTTAAGAAGATGACTCTTCACAAGGAGATTAAGTAATAACATATAAGATATGGCAAAGAAAGCGGTCGCTACCCTCCGTGAAGGTACATCGGACGGTCGCGCATATACAAAGGTTATCAAGATGGTAAGAAGCGAGAAGACTGGCGCTTACATCTTTGACGAGCGTATGGTTCCTAACGAAGCTGTTAAGGACTTTTTCAAGAAGTAAAATTCTGAAATACAATATTGATAAGAGTGTTGAGCATTTTGTTCGACACTCTTTTTTTTATGCCTTGGCGTCTGGTGTTTGACAAGTTTTGTGTTTGTTGCTTTGTCTGTTTTATGT